>Ga0206677_10000175_pt1 | contig 57812 bp, 50 predicted proteins | sample M130m12015metaG_FD_155475 | JGI IMG/M metagenome (GOLD analysis project Ga0206677, IMG submission 155475) | Ammonia-oxidizing marine archaeal communities from Monterey Bay, California, United States - M1 30m 12015 | ecosystem: Environmental > Aquatic > Marine > Intertidal zone | place: USA... | reverse complement strand
ACCTCGAGACGCTCATGTGTAGGATGTACTTCGACCATAAGCACAGGTACTGAAAGGATTTCTGCAAGCTCCTCTGCAACGCTGACAGGCATCTCGATGCGTTGTGTTTGAGCATCATAGCGAAGCCAAGCCGAGTCAATAGCAAGCGTTTCTCGTAGTTCTTCTACATCGTCACGAGCATCGGAGGGATCTGTCGGAATCGCACCAAAGAGAATCGTATCATCTTCTGATAGTTGCTCGTATGGGCGTAGCGTAGCCTCGCCTCGACGACGGAAACGAGCCCTGAGTTGCCCAGCGTCTTTGTACGAAGCAGTACAGAATTTGAGATGGTATGGCTTATCTCTTGACGCATCTTTCAAGCGAAGCCCAAGTTCAAGAGAACCTTCTGCAGCAGCAGATAAACCACTTGAGAGATTGAATCCGCGAACATCCATATTTTCTTGATTTCCGATTGTGATTTCAAGTTCATTCAAATTAATGAATTGTATTGGTAACTCTGCGAGTTGATCGAGAAGTGAAAACAAAGAGTCCTCTTTATCTGGTTCACAAGGCAACTCGATTCCAACGTTAATTCCTGCTTCATGAGCTGAACGAATAACATCCTCATACTGGCGAGTGGTGCCGTCGAGTAAGTGGAATCGGAGTTCATCCAAACCAGCCTCTGCCAGTTTCCCAACCCATTCATCCTTGAATGGAATAGATGTGTAGAGGTGAATATGATGTTCAGGACCAAATGCCTTCTTGAGTTGTGCTACAGCCTCAACTGAGCGCTCAGGGTCGAGCATTGGATCGCCTCCGGTGATGCCAGTTCCTGTGGCTTTCATCGCATGTGCTTCTTCGATTACTTCTTCCCAAGTACTGCAACGACGTTCGTTCGCAAACATATCAGGGGATTCTCTACGATTCTCTGAAAGCGGACAATAATCGCAACCCCAATGACACTTTCCTGTTACGAAGAGAACCAATTTGCGACCTTGTTGACATTGTATACAGCCTTCCGCCTCACCTTCTTCAGCAGGCAGGACCTCTGAAATCATAGGAAGATGAACGACCATGTGTAACCCTCAAGCCTCTTGTTGTTCAATTCGTCGGTGCTTGTCCAGTCGTTTGTTGCAAAAGCCACGTATGGAAGCGACGATCACCGGTGAGTTCTGGATGGAACGTTACAGCACATTTTGAGCCGTCCATGACCCCAACGATTTCATCGCCAAATCTTGCGATAACATCACATGTAACGGATTCTAACTCAAATCGAGGTGCTCGAATAAACACACCCGGAAATGATGAAGAATCCTCGTTCTTCAATTGACCATCAACAGCAAGCGGTGTATGACCAAACTCATCAGGGGTACGTTCGACCTTTGAATTGGAAGATACATGGAGGGGTAAATCTACAGCCACATCTGCTTCGAATGACTGACGTTGGCGGCCCCAAGCATTTCGTGAAATGCCTGCTCGAATGAATGGAGAACGGCTTCCATCGGGCATAGCCAAAAGAATCGCTCCCGCACATGTGCCAAGTACCGGTCTGTTTGAATGATGCTCCATCCAAGAGTATATTCCATCGAGAAGGCCTTCTGAGGTTGAGGCTTTCCTCATTGCGGTTGATTCTCCACCTGGGAGAACCAAGGCATCGATGGTTTCATCAACATCCTTGGCTGAACGGAGATAGACGATTTCAACATCGAGTCCCAAGTCCATGGCTGAAGCAAGAAGTGCCTCTTCATGCTCATGTCGCGCACCTTGCAGCATAGCAAGACCAATCCGCAACATGATTCCGCCTAGAAGTCTTCTTCTTTAGGACATAGCATCCACGCAAACTAAACCTTCATTGTAAAATCATAGATGTTGTTCAAAAACCGAGCGCGTCTGGATTCAATCATGACCCACGAAGGCGACTGCTTTCTTGTCCCCGGCCCGGTTCGAATGAGTGATGCTTGTTTGCAGGCAATGGCTACTCCAGTGATGACTGCAAGAGGCCCTGAGTTTAGGGATGTAATGGCAGACCTAAATGCGGGGTTACGTTCTGCGTTCAATCTCACACCGTCAGAACGAACTCGAGGAACTCAATCTTGGTCTGGTGAAGACGGGTACAAGGTCATCGCTGTATCTGGAAGCGGAACTGCTGCAATGGAGATGGTTATTGCAAACAGATTCCGACCAAATGATCGTGTTCTTGTTCCTACGAATGGAAAATTTGGGGAACGAGTTGCTCAAATCTGTAAGCAATACTGCCAGGTAAAACACATCGCCTATGATTGGGGTCGCAGTTTTGACTTCATGGAATTAGAAGCACAACTCGGCCGTGGCACATACGAAGCAGTCCTCATTTGTCACAATGAAACCAGTACAGGAATTACTCAAGATGCCGCATCCTTAGCACAGATGTGTAAAGAGTATAACGTGGCATTCATTCTTGATGGAATCACATCTGTTGGAGGGGCACCCGTTCATCCAGCGGAATGGGGAGCTGAGGCGGTTGTGATGGGTGCTCAGAAGTGCACTGCTGGACCAAGCGGCATTGCTGCCATTGCAATTAATGAACATTTTATTGAACGATTGGAAACCATACGCAAACAAGGCGATTCAAATCCAGTTTACTATCTCGATCTTGTCTCAGCCCTCAAGAAAGGAGATGATGACCAGACTCCATGGACTCCAGCGATCAACCTCGCAATGGGTTGGGCTGCTGCTCTTCGTGAATTGGAAGAAGAAGGCCTTGAGAATCGATGGATTCGATGTAAGAAACTTGCAAACGGTGTTCGAAATCTGTTCACAGACCTTGGTTTCATGCTTCTAGCAGATGGAGGGCAAGAAAGCGACACAGTTACTGCAATCATGTATCCAGAAGGAATCGATGATTCATGGAGAAGTACTCTCAAAGCAAAATATGACACCCAAGTCATTGGTGCCCAAGACCACTTGAAAGGTAAAATGTTCAGAGTAGGAAGTATGGGCACAACAACGGTGGAAGAGATGGTTGAAGGTTGCAAACGAATGATTGCATGCTTCAATGAAATGGGACATGCACTTCCAAACGTTGATGTTGCACCGTACTTTGCCTAAAACATGGCGAAAGGAATTGTTCTCGGACGGTTTCAGCCGTTCCACAATGGCCATGAACATCTTGTTCTCGAAGCGCTTGAGTTGTTTCAAGAAGTAACAATTGCCGTTGGCTCTGCTCAGGAAGAATGGACTACAAACAATCCATTTTCATTCTCTGAGCGACAAGAAATGATTGAATCATGGGCGACAGGGATGAATTTCAGCGAAAGAATTACTGTTGTTGGGATTGAAGACATCAACGATCCTCCAAATTGGGTTGAGCATGCATCCAAAACACATGGGAGAGGAACGTTAGTCACCTCTGACGAGAGCACCAAAGAACTCTATGCGTCAAAGAAATTTCCAGTTCAATGGATTGATTTACATGAGCGAGAACAATTTGAAGGATGGAGAGTTCGACAATCATGCATGATGCTTTCAACAGTGTATGATGATGATGCAACCCGTTCTGTTCTCAGTCCAAGTGTGCCAAGCGCGATTATTGAATGGTTGATTACAAGCGACGCACTGTACCGCTTTTTACAACTAAACGCAGGGCCTCACGCAGGCTAGTTATTCTGTTGCTACAACAACGCGAGCTGCGCTTAGAACACGTTCTTTGTACATGTAACCAGGTTCCAAGACATCGATAACAAGACCCGCTGGAAATTGTTCAGAGGCAGGTAGTGTCGTAATCGCCTCCATCTTAGAAGGATCGAATGCTAGTCCTTTTGCTTCAATTGCCTTGATTCCATCAGATTCTAATTCTCTCCATAACTTGTTTCGAAGCAAGCGCAGTCCTTGCGCAACTGGTGATTCATCACCCTCATCCACTTGCTGAAGAGCGCGGTCTACATCGTTAAGGATTGGAATCATTCTTCGGGCAAGTCCCATTCCGCCATATTGAATCAGTGTTGACTTTTCTGCCATGAGCCGCTTGCGAACATTTTGAATTTCAGCCTCTTTGTAAGCGATTTCCTTTTCTGCTTTTTCGGCTCTTTGAGTTGCCTCTTCCAAAGGGTCGAGTGGTTCAACATGTTCCGCCAAATCAATCTGCTCAGTAACATCATCGAATTCAGGAGTTTCATCATCATGCAGTTCAGGAGTGTCCTCCTGCGGCATCTCTTCATCCTTCGACATAATTCAACCCAAACAGAAGTGGTCTTTCAACCCGACGCTGTCGTATCGTCAGGAAGACCGTGTGCTAAAACAGTCGATACGTTCCATGACCCTGTCCCCCACTTACGGGCTTCAAGGTGGTCTCGGCCAATAATAGCAACCATATCAGGTTCAGAATTCCAACGATTCATTGTGTAAACGAGACTTTTCGCAGCTCGATCATGTGCTTCATAGGTTGGAACGATTCGAGCATCTTCTTTCTCATCAAGAGTTTCTCCCAAGGCCTTTCTTCGCTCCATCCAGTCCATACAGACTTTCTCAGCATATTCTGATTCAGGAAGACCTACTAGTTCCTTACAAACATCATCCCATGTCTGACCTCCATAGAGAACATCTTCTCCATCAATGACGGTGTTTAGTGCTACATCGAGATAAAGATAGGCTCTGCCTTCCCAAACTTCCCAAGCACCAGGACTTGCCCATTTCATTGCAAGGAGGAGGCCGTTTTCACCATCTGTTGATTCACTAAGCAATTGATGGAATGACTTCTTTTCGCCTTTGTCCCAAGGTTGAGCATCCATCCAATCGAGTAATTCGGCTTCTGCATCAATGTCAAACAAGACCTTTAGGCGGGAATCTTGCACTGGCCGAGTGTTCCGAAGCGTACGCTTTTCTAGACCCTCATACAAAGTATTCCACGCCGTATTCAAGGTCAACTTTAGACGAGAAACATCGACGAGAAGTACGATGATTTCGAGTCCCATGAAGGGAACCAAACACACCTCTTCTTTGAGGCATTCGGCGTCTCCACAGACTTCAACTTTTCAATAAATTGAGCCTCATGAGCAAGAGCATTGAAGAACAGCGGTCTTGCCATTGCGAATGAGGCGTTACGATGGCGACGATTAAGGAGCAAATCGATTTGATTCGCGCCGAGATCGATAAGACCCAAAAAAACAAGGCAACAAACGCCCATATTGGGAAATTGAAAGCGAAAATCGCTCAATTAAAACTCAAAGAAGAAAAGGCTACAGCACACTCAAAAGCGAGTGGTGGAGGAAAAGGATTCGAGATCCGAAAGTCTGGTGATGCGACTGTATCTCTTGTTGGCTTCCCCTCTGTTGGTAAATCCACACTCATTTCGAAGGTCACTGACGCCCACTCTGAAGTAGGAGGTTATGCATTCACTACTTTGACTTGTATTCCTGGAGTCATGGAACACAGAGGGGCAAAAATACAGATTCTTGACCTTCCTGGTTTGATCAAAGGAGCTGCAGAAGGGAAAGGTAGAGGAAAAGAGATCCTCAATGTCATTCGCTCATCAGATATGGTTCTCTACATTGTCGACCCATTCCAAGATGGCCACTTCAAAGTACTCCATCGAGAGTTGCACAATTCGGGATTGCGCCTCAATGAACAACGACCACCAGTTTTCATCAAGCGGACAGACAAAGGTGGAATCGATGTACGTACGACTGTTGAACAGACTCACCTGACAAATGAAGAGATGGGAGATATCATTCGATCGTTTGGATTCACATCTGCAATCGTTACCCTTCGACAAGATACGACTGCTGAACAGATTGTTGATTGTTTGGCGGGTAATATCATTTACGAAAAAGCAGTTATTGCAATCAATAAAATTGATATCGCCACACCTGAGGATATCGCTCGATCAAAAATCGGTCTTCCATCGGACTGGCCTATTATGGAAATTTCAGCATTCAAGGAGATTGGCCTTACTGAATTGAAGGATTTCATCTATGACAACCTTGGATTCATGCGGGTGTTCCTCAAGCCACAAGGCCAGGATGCTGACATGGAAGAACCTCTTATCGTTAAGGATGATTCGACTGTTCAAACGATTTGTAACAAACTCCATCGAGACTTCGTAAGGAAGTTTCGATTTGCTCGTATCAAGGGACCATCTGCTAAATTTGATTGGCAGCGTGTTGGTTTAGACCATCTCCTGAAAGACGGGGACATATTGACAATCGTGGTGAAGCGATGAAGACCTTGTGGTCTTATCATCGTGATGTTCTAGGAATCGGACTGGGAGTTTTCTTCACATATGTTGGAATCCTTCATTTCATTGATCCAGAATGGTTCACAGCGATTGTACCCGACATTCTGCCAGGTTCTGATGTATTCTGGGTCATCGTTAGTGGAATACCAGAAGTGCTCTGTGGGATTGGATTAATCATACCAAAAACCAGAGTCCTTGCAGCAAGAGCGACCCTTGGTCTCCTCGTAGTATTGTATTGGGCCAATCTGAATATGTGGATTTATGATATTGAATTGAATGGAAGTACATTCCCACTATGGGCGCATATTCTCAGAGGCTTAGCACAGGTTGCAATGGGGCTTATCGCAGCATACTTGGGCGAGTGGATTCTTAGACCAAGCACACAAGAAATGTGATTATGACCATTCATCATCGCCAGACTCGCCTTTACGCACTCGTATGAATGCAATGAGGATGAGAAGGACAACGACAAGAACTCCAATTTGCATAATAGCTGAGGAACTGAAAGAAGATTTACTTTCATCATCAGTATCCAAAGGATCCTCAGTATCATCAGTTGGCTCACTGGGATCAATCGTCGTCGACACGTCAACAGTAAACGATAGCGTACTGGAATTCATGTTACCAGAAGCATCTGAACTCTTGACAAGAAGAGTCCAATCATCATTAGCAAGAATCTCGGATACAAACTCATGGTTCTTTTTGGTTGCGAACTCGTTTGAAAAGACAAGCACGTCATCCAGATAGACTTCTTCTGTCGAACTTTCTGAAGTATACCAACTGATTCTTGCTTTTCCGTCTTCAAGTACTTCGACTTCTAAATTCAGCAACTCTGGAGGCGTTACGTCGACGACGTTACTTGTGGTAAAGGTCACCAGAACATCAGCTGTCCCATTAGCACGGATATACGCCCAATACGAAGTATTGACTTCAAGACCCGTTAGCGTGATTGCATGATCTGTTGCGAATACTGTCCACTGAGTTGGGTTCGTGCTATCAACTGGTTCAACTTCAGAGGTCGTGAATTGAATTGAGGTCGCATCTGCAACAGTCGTTGACCATGTGAGTACTGCTGTGTTAGCAGTCACTGTGTCGACAGATGCTCCAAAGATTTGTTGAGGCACCTCAGGCATTTCAAAACCAGTTAATTGAGCATAGACATGTCCATCGACATCATAGGACGAGAGCATTGTTTCCTGACCAGCACCGTCGAGAACGATGTCCAAAACATTCGGATCGTAATCAATGCCATCATCAAGAGCAGGGTTTGATCCACCGCCAAGCGTCCATGTGCTTGCAGTTGCATCGACATCTCTCCATTTCCCAGTACCGAATCCATCTTGGCTACCTACAACAACGATGTAACGATAGTTCGGGATATCATCCCCAATCACATCTTTGCTAACAGTAAACGTAATCGTTTTCGAAGTGATATCACCTGTAACATCAACTCCTCGCGAAGATGTGCTTCCAGTCATCGATTGAACAGCCATGACTGCACCCGGTTCTCCTGTCCCACTAATGGCAACCTCCCAAGCCCAATCTGGATGAATCTCAGCATTCGCACCATCGAGCATATCTGTAGAACCATAGGATGTATTTCCTTGATCGACATAGATTTGCACGATTTGATGGCTGAATCCATTCGAGAGTCCCCAAATGTCGGTCATTTCACCAACTTCAAGGATGAATTGTGCATTCCAAGCACTTTGACGAATTGTTAATTGTTGAGCATCCCAAAGGCCACCATTGTTTGGAGTTGTGAAATCACTTGCCAATGGATAGGTGTAGTCTCCATCTCCGGTTTCATCGCCTATTGTATCATTCAATACAAGCAATGTCACCCACTCTTCAAGATCAGGTAACACAAGTTCAGCAGGAGCCGGCGGAGCAATTTCCATGTCAATACCGTCACCGTATGCAAGAGATTCAGCCCACGATGAGACAACCTTGACTCGAGTTGAATAGCGTGGAGAGAGTCCAATTTCAGACCACGGAATCATGAATTCATAGACATCATCAACTGCACAGTCTCCTAAGGATGAACTACCACTGAGAACCCATTGCTCTTGGTCTCCAGTCTTTCCTTTTGCAGTGAAGAGATTCCATTTTGCTCGACCATCATCACGCAGGGTATCAAAATCAAATGCAACCATGTATTTGGATGGGAACCCAAGAATTTGATTACCGTAATACGTTCGGAAGTTGGTTTCTGCTTCATTGAAATTCACCGCATTCGGTTGCATAAAGTAAATTGCAAGATCGGGTTCATCTCCATTCGATGATTGGTTTTCAAGATCATCTGGAGTATCAGCATCAATACGAACAAATACATTCGAAGCGTCGTAACCAATGTAAAATTGTTCAATATCAAACGTGTCTCCTGAAACTGGAGCATTGTATTGGGCGGAACCATCCCATTCACCAGGCAATGCAATTCCGTCAATCATTGGTTCGATAATTCCAGTAGCGGCTGCTGTAGGTACTGCAGGGTTAGTCCACAAATCTTGCAAGTACGGTGGCAGTTCAAGATTGACTGCTCGATAGATATTGGAGAGATGTACTTTGAACAGAACATCCCAATTCTCGTCGTATCCACTGTCTTGGTCAAGTCCGTACCACCAATACCAATCGCTTCCTTCAGCAATATAGAGCGATTCCCAAGCTGCTGTTAGTCCTGGATGATTCGGATTTAATTCTTCAAATGCGACCAACTCTTGTCGTGCTTCTATCAATCGTTGCCAACCAAGGCTTTCCTCTTCTTCTCCTGCCCAAGTCCTGAGTGTTCCGTCAATCCAGGAACCGGTTCCAATGGTTTGAATTTCAGGCAAGGATGTGTCCTTTTCGAGGAATTCGGATGGAGTTGTAGTCACAATCGTGGGGTGGTCTGCAAGACGACCGTACCATTCAGCCATGAACGGTCTTGCGTTGTCGTGATGTTGGAATTCTGACATGAACATCCAGTTTTCACCATCGAGGGCTACTGTAAGTAGATGCTCAGAGGGATCTTCGCCTTCATCGAGAAGTTGTTGACGTATGTTATCGATGTATGCGATGAAATCGGATACCGCTGCTTCTGGAGTCATGGTTCCGTATTGGAAAGCAATACGGTCAGAGATGACTCTGTCTCTGAAAATCACGGAAACTTCTCCACCATCAGTTCCAGTAACTGTCCAAGGTGTTGCAAGATTCGATGCCTTTTCCACATTGATGAGATTTCCATTTACATCAGTAGATTGCTTCAGAAGTTCTTCATCTGTCACCATCCATTCAACACCGACATCACTGACAGGTTCAACCATTGGAGGCGAGACTGCTTGTTCGCTTGGCCACATACCAACTGGTCTGAAACCAAGTTCTTCCTCAAAGAGATTCATTCCTGTAATCAAATGGTTTTGAACGTCATCTGGCCATGCTTCTTTGTTGACTCTGATACCATCTTCCATGGTCCATCCATCCATCATCAAAAGCGGCATAATTGGATGATAATACGGTGTTGTCGTCAATTCAACTTGACCGTTGTTTGCCAACTCACTGTACATGGGAAGTATGTTCCCCATGTGTGCATGTTGAGCATCAAGAACGTAGGTTAAATCATCTAAATCATAACCGCCATTCTGCATGAATAAATCGATGAGGCCCTGATCTCGATGGCTTTGATTGTAGTCACCGAGGACATAGTCTGGAGAAAATTGGTAGAGATACCACAAGACTTGCAGGTCAAGGAAATCAGCAGGAGGAAGTAAATCATCATCCATGATTGTTGCTGGCTTGAGATTATGCAGTGTGTCATCGTAAATTTCCTTGTAACGGGCACTTGAAGGATAAAGCCAGCCAAGTTTCGCATCTTCTTGAGTCACATTGTAGATCCAACCACTGTTCCAAAACGACTGGAATTGCATGGTGTGGAGTTCCAATTGTGTAGCGTTAGGATATCCGCCCTCTGACCAAGACCGTTTGGCAATATCCGTATGAACATCAAGCGTTTCATTACGGTGATAATCAACCAATTGTTCAATGAAAGATGGAACAAGATTGTACGTAACTTTTGTTCCAGTTTGAGCGAGAATACCTGGCGAGTCCACATATTCAGTCATACCATGAACTCGAACCCAAGGCATCTCATACATTCCTGTTAGCTTGTTTTTGTAGTAGGGTTGATGCTGATGGAAGATAATTGCTAAATTTAACGCATCGTCCACTTTCCCGATTGATTCGGGTTCAATTACTGGCAGATCCTGGGGGATTGAAGGTTCATTCACATCACTGATTCGCCAAGCGTGAGTAAAGGACTCAGCACCGTTATTCGATGCTGGATTTGCGCTCGGAAACGAAGCCCATACATTCCCTTCATCTTGCCACTGCGCATAGATGATGACATCAACTTGCGTGGGTGACCCAAGTGCAGTCCAAGGCAAAGAGAATTCAGTAAATTGATTACCACTCCAGCCAGCAAAGATGTCCACTACGGTTGGTTGGTCGACCCAAGAACTCCCATCATGAGCAATATGACTGAAGTAGGAATCATCTTCCAAAACAAATCCATGGTTTGCTTCGAAAGGAAGCGTATGAGAGAAACCCCATTCCTTACTCAGTACAGAACCACCTTCTGATGTATTGAAGTAAACAAACAAGTCAGCCCCTTCGAAGGTTGATTTCCAGTCAGTGCCGTTCCAAGCAATGGAGATATCGGATGAATTCCAAGTCATGTGAACGTTGATCCCGTTCAAATCAGATTCCATCAATGAATCACTCGACCAGTCCGTATCGTCCCCGTCGATGGTGATATCTTCAGGAGTCGTTGCGTTGACAAATGAACAGAAAGAAGATGCAATGAAAACCGCACAGAGCATAATTGCCTTAGCCCGCATGAGATAACGCTGGAGTGATAAATAGAAAGGCTTTGTCGCTCATTTGTCAATATGCCCAGTCGTCGAGGTGTACTGTGTCACATCACCTCGCTTCCAACAGGAGATATGGCCAGTGGTCTACGATTTATCGACTGGTTATCAGCACAAGGATTCGATGCATGGCAGATTCTTCCCCTTACGCCGCCAGATCGGTTCGGCTCCCCCTATGCATCTCCTTCCGCATTCGCTGGTTGGCCAGAACTTAGTCATCTGGAGAAACATGTCGACTTGAATAAAGAAGCGTATTGGCTTGAAGATTGGGCTCTTTACTCTGCGATTAAAGAATCACAAAAGGGATTGCCATGGTATGAATGGCCTGTAGAATTACGGGACAGACATCCTGAGGCATTATCCCATTGGAAGAATAATATCGCTCCGTTTATAGAGCAACAAGAACAGTTTCAGGCAAATTGGAACGCGTTGAGAGACCATGCCCGATTTAAATCGATTCAACTGATTGGTGACTGCCCAATCTTTGTTTCTCACGATTCAGCAGATGTGTGGGCACATCGTGAATTGTTTCTCCTCGATGAACATGGACACCCTGAATTCGTAACTGGAGTTCCTCCAGATTATTTCAGTGAAGATGGTCAGAAATGGGGTACTGTGTTGTATGATTGGAGTGCTCATGAAAATGAGAATTGGACGTGGTGGAAACAACGCATACAGCGGATGTTACGACTCTACGATAGCGTTCGAATTGATCACTTTAGAGGATTTCATTCCAGTTGGGCAATACCTCAAGAAGATGAACATGCAAGAAACGGATTTTGGCAAAATGGTCCAAAAGACAGTCTCATCGAAGCATTACTCGAGTGTTGCTCTGGTTCAAACCAAATCATAGCAGAGGATTTAGGCATAATTCCTCAAGAGGTCATCGACCTTCGGAAAAGGCATAACCTGCATGGAATGGCAGTCTTGCAATTCGGCTTTGAAGGAGAGTTGGATTCAAATCCACATCATCCACGAAATATTTCTTTTGATCAAGTCGTGTACACTGGCACACATGACAATGATACTACAAGAGGTTGGTACAACGAAGCAACCGATGAAATCAAGTCGAACCTTTCTGAATTAGCGATTGATGATGAGAAACCATTGCAAACGATGCTTCGTCTTGCTCAATCCACTGATGCAGAATTGTCAATAATCCCATTACAAGACATACTCGACCTTGATTCATCATGCAGAATGAATGCACCTGGTACTATTGAAGGAAACTGGATTTGGAAATTCGATTGGAGTGACATAAATCTCTAGTATCACTTCCGCATATCTCATAATCCCTGTTGATAACGGGAGACTATGAGCGCAATAGGGTATTTCACAGCAGAAATAGGCCTTTGGTCTGATTTACACACCTATTCAGGAGGATTAGGAGTTCTTGCAGGAGACCATGTCAAATCTGCGGCTGATGCGGAGATTCCCCTCATTGGCGTGACCCTTCTGTACAGGGAGGGATACAGCAGACAACATCTCGATTCAGATGGGGTTCAATCAGAGACCTATCCTGTACTCGACCCAAGTGAATTCCTTGAAGAGACAGCCATTACCATTGAGATTCCGCTTGATAATCAGACCATTTATGCACGTGTTTGGCGTGCAAATATTGTTGGACAAACAGGCCATAAGGTCCCAGTTTACTTCCTCGACACAACACATGAAAACAATTCGCAATATCACCAAGAAATCGGGCAACGATTGTATGGTGGAGACGATGATACTCGGATACGTCAAGAATATCTTCTTGGCGTTGGCGGAATACAACTCTTCGATCATCTTCAAATTGAACTCAAAGGAATTCATCTCAACGAAGGGCATTGTACGTTTGCTATGCTTGAACTCCTTTCGAGAGGATGGTCAAGGGAAGAACTTGCTCAAAACAGTCTCTTCACAACACACACACCCGTTCCAGCAGGACATGATCGCTTCGATTGGTCTCTTGTTAGAGAAATCATGGGGGAGAAATTACCAGAGGATGCGCAAGAGCTTGTTCGAAACGCAGGGGATTCAGAAGGTGGAAACAGATGCTCGATGTCACATCTAGCAGTTGCATTAAGCACTTCTGTCAATGCTGTTTCAATACTCAATGCTGAGGTTGCGGAAACCATGTTTTCTGAAATGAAGATCAGGCCAATTACCAATGGAGTACATCATCCAACATGGACATCAAGCACAATGACCCAACTTTTTGATGAATATCTTCCTGACTGGAAAGCAAATCCAACTCAATTAAATGAGGCTCGAAATATTCCAGTCGAAGCGCTTAGGCAAGCACGGAATGAAAACCGTAAACTCCTTCGGAAACTTGTCAAAGAAGAGACTGGTGTTGAATTTGAAGAGCATCGACTCACCATTGGGTTCGCACGACGGTTTGCGACATACAAACGTGCAAACCTCGTCTTCCATGACCTTGAGAAGTTACGAGAGATTGGTGCTGGAAAAATTCAATTCGTATTTTCGGGAAAGGCACATCCAAAAGATGAGGGTGGAAAGCAACTTATCCGAGACATCTTTGCTTCTGCTAAGACAGTTGAAGAAGAAATACCTGTTGCATTCATCGAGAACTACAACATGGATACAGGACTTGCAATGACGAGCGGTGTTGACATTTGGTTAAACAATCCCATCAGACCTTTAGAGGCGTCTGGTACATCAGGAATGAAGGCTGCAATGAACGGTGTTCCAAATTGTTCAATTCTTGACGGGTGGTGGCCTGAAGCTTGTAAGCATGGAATCAATGGATGGGCCATTGGTAATGCCGAAGATGATCGAAATGACCCGAGGGATGCAGCGAATATCTATTCGACTCTACAGAACGATGTCCTACCTTCCTGGGAACGTAAGGATGAAACATGGGCCAATCTCATGAGAGAAAGCATTGCTTCGTCTGCGGGATTTACTGGACAAAGAATGATAGAGGATTATCTTCACTTTTACAATAAATTCAATTAAGAATCTGACTTTCCTATCCGAACGTAGATGATGATTGCTCCAATGACAAACAGAATCAATATGATTCGGATGTACTCAAACAACGTGTTGGAATCAGAAGCACTCGAAACATCATCACTCGGTGTTATCGGCTCAAATTCACAAGAATCATCATCAATGGTTGCTTCAGGATTATGATTCAATGCATCGGCATTCAAACAGCCAAGAATTTCAGTTGTTGATGAATTCGTATCAGATTCAAACTCACATGAGCTGTCAGATAACGTAGCATTTGGATTGTAATTCAACGCAATCTCATCTAAACAACCAGGAATTGAAGTGTTTGTATCCGTATTGTTCGATTGATTTCCATTCGCATTTGATTCATATTCACACGAATTGTCATCAACTGTTGCAAGAGGATCGTAATTCAACGCAACGCTATCGAGACAACCTTGAACGGGTTCTGTTTCATTGACGGTTTCGTTCAATGAAGAAAAAGTTTCAATGATTGTTATTGAATTTGCAGGAATCGTCAGAATTGAATTTTGATAAACTGACTCACCAAATCGGACAACATCATCTTGGCCAAATCCATTCCAATCCCATTCCCCTCCTCGATTGAGAACGACATTCATCGTTTGTTCATCATGTGTCATAGCGTACACCAATCGGTCAGCCTCTGCATGAACTGTGGAATAGACTCCACGCCTGAGAGCAACGGATTCTAATCGCAGTTGACCAATGTCCTGTATCGTTTCGAAGAGATTATTCTCGAGTGTTGACCACGTTGAAGAATTGCGGTACATGTGTCGATTATCGGGATCAGCCCCTCCATATTCGCCGTATTCATCACCGTAGTAGAGTAAAGGCGCCCCAGGTGTTGTAAGCAGCCATCCATAGGCTTGTAGAGAGGCATTGTACGCATCAGAATCTCCAGGTTGACCAGGTAGTCCGTCTTCGAGCCATTGATTATACGCATCGCTTGTTCCAGCATCTGCACGACTTGTAAGTCGTGGAACATCATGGCTGCCCACATATGGCACCATCACTGAGCCGGGAGTGTACTGGTCTTGACTTCTGTTTGTCCAATAATCAAGGTGCTGATAATCTTCACTCCCTTGAACAAACACACTATCTACCACTGCGTGATAGAGTACGAAATCTGCTTGTCCATCGAGCCCTTCAGCACCCATATAGGAATTAATCGCCCCATATTGTTCTTGATTAGCTTCAAGCGAGTGTCCCGACCAGCCCATTGCAGTTTCCCCCTTGAGATAATAGTCAGTTCCGACCGTCTCAAATCGTTGATTTATTTGAGCAACAAGATTCCGAGTAGCAAGGTCCTCAACATGCTTTACGGCATCAACTCGGGCACCATCCAAATCAAATGTTTCAATCCACCATAGAGCATCTGAGATAAATTGTTCTGATGCATTTCTGTCTTTCCAATTGACATCTGGCATGTATGATGTAAATTGGCAATCGAGTCGGTGCTCCGTCCAATCACAGTTCGCAGTTCCACATTGGCATCCAGCATTGAACCATTCAGGATGGTCTTGGACGTATGTGTGATCCTCGTGAACATGATTGACAACAAAATCCATCATAACACGAATTCCAGATTCATGAGCCATCTCGACCAAATGTTGGAGTTCTGCATCCGTACCAAGACGCGGTTCAATACCTCGTGCTTCAATTGGCCAATATCCATGGAAAGCCGAGACATCATGGACACCGTCAGATGCTTTTCCAGTTCCTGTTGCTGCAGTATTGAAAGGAGAAAGCCATAGAGCATTAACACCCAAATCAGAGAAATAACCTGATTCAATCATGTTTGTTACTCCAGCAAAGTCACCACCTTGCCAATCCGCTCCGTGAGCAGCTAACGTTGTAGTTCCATCATTGGAAGTATTGCCATTAACAAATCGATCAGTCATAACCATGTAGATTAATGCATCATTCCATTCGAAGGAAGAACCTTCACCAATCCAAAACGGCACAAGCAGGTCATACGCTTGATTTCCATTAACATCAGAACATTCCAGATGAATCGTATGTTTTCCATCTGAAAGATGCGAAACATCGTAGGTCCATTGGAACAATGCTGAATCCCAATCGGCTCCAGTTATCGCAGATGGAGTGCCATCTGGCAACCCACCTTGTGAACCAGGAATGAAATTGATGAGGAGGGTATCGTTGAGAAGTTCCGCAGAAAATTGCGGGCGCTCGTGGTTCTTAACTCGAAGAAGTGAATTTTCAATTCCCCCACAGTAACTTCGTTCGGAGTTTGATGGATCAAAAATATAGTTCCCATCAACAATGAACTTGTAACAGTACAATCCTTCAGACAATTCCAGTTCTGCAGTCCAGACCCCATCGATTTCAATTAATTCGGTTTCATTATCCCAATCCCACTCTCCGAGAATAGAGACCTCATCTGAGTCGCCATAATACTCAATGGTGACTGTTTCGGAGGTTGCAACCACATCGCCTTCAACATCTTGTGAAGCGAACGGCATGAATGGAATCATGAGTATCAGAAACAAGACAACGTACTGGCGCATTCAAGACCCCCTCACTCTTCTTCATTTGATGTTGGTTTGTTAAACAGTGCATTTGCTGTATCGACGAGATCATCAATATGCTTGCAAAGGAAAGAGCGAACAAAATCATTGGCAGGATTGTTGTAGGCTTCAAGCGGCTCACAATGTTGCTGTAAGACGCCTTTATCGAGAATTGCGATTCGATCTGCTAACGTCATGGCTTCTATTTGATCATGAGTAACATAGATTGTTGTCGTTCCAAACGTATCGTGAAGTCTTCGTATTTCTTTTCGCATTTGATGGCGGAGTTCAGCATCAAGATTGGAAAGTGGTTCATCCATGAGGAGTACCTTTGGACGTCTCACAAGAGCTCTGCCTAATGCAACTCTCTGACGTTGGCCCCCACTCAATTCCTTGGGCTTTTTATCGAGATGATCGGAGAGTTCCAGTACCTCTGCAATCTCTTCGATTCGACTCTCAATCTCATCCTTGGTGAGTTTTAATTCTCCTTTTGCCATTCGAAGTCCAAAAGAGAGGTTATCTCGAATCGTCATGTGTGGATACAGCGCGTACGATTGAAACACCATGCCAAGATCACGAGCACCCGGTGGCAGATGATTCACCTTCAATTTATCAATCAAAACATCTCCATCTGTGATGTCTTCCAAACCTGCAAGCATTCTCAGAGTCGTGGATTTACCGCAACCTGAAGGCCCTAACAAGACCAGAAATTCACCATCATTGATGTCTAAATCAAGTCCCTTAACAGCTTCAAAGCCATCTTCATATGTTTTTGTAACGTTCTTAAAATTCACTTCAACCATCGTATCACCCTTTGACTCCACCTGCAGATAGTCCATCGATGAGGAACTTCTGGAAGAATAAGAACAATAGCGCAACAGGAAGACTGACCAGAATGCTTGCTGCTGCAAAGTCACCCCAAGCCTGACCGGTCGAAGAAATCAGAGAAGCCAGACCGACTGGAAGAGTGTACATGTCGTTGGAAGTGTTGAATGTTAAGGCAAGAAGGAATTCATTCCATGCGGCGAGGAAACTGAACAAAGCAGTGACTGCAATTGCTGGCGTAGATAAGGGCAGTACAACCTTGGTGAACACTTGAAATTGATTGCATCCATCGAGGGTTGCAGCCTCTTCAAGTTCTCGTGGAATTGTATCGAAGAATCCTTTCAACATCCAAACACAGAGAGGCAATGCCGTCACGCAATAAGCGAGTATAAGGCCAAGATGTGTGTTCAAGAGACCAAGGGTTTTCATGACAAGGAAATACGGAACAAGGATGATGATACCAGGGAACATTTGGACCAATAAAAAGGCAAACATGGAAACATCACGTCCAGTAAACTTGTACCGGCTAAAGGCATAACCTGCCGGTATTGCAATGGTCAAGCCAAGCAACGATGTGCCTATGCTTACGATAAGTGAATTAACAAACCAGATCCAAAAGGAATCGCCTTTCAATATCTTAGAAAAGTGTTCAGTTGAGAAGGAGTCTCCAATTTCACCACCTAATGCATTCCCCGGAGAGAATGCGATATCGATGATCCATAACAGAGGAATAATCGTAATGAGAACAAAGTGAAGCAATATCAGATGTGTCGATATTTTCTCGTGCTTGTTAATTGTTTCAAAATTACGAAGCAATCCAAATTCGATAGCAGAGGTGGACAATTTGCTTGAGGTCCAGACAGTAACTGCCCGATTCGAAAGCCACCATAATGACAGACTCGAGGGGACTATCGTCCATGCATGCATCCAGATATCAAAAATTGAAAGGGATGATGAACCCAATCTGAACAATCCGATTCCAATGATAAGGGAGCTCAAAGCAAGAGACATATTTCGTTTACCGAGTTCATGAACTTGTGGAAGACTTGCTCGTAATGCTGCGAAGAGAGCACACACGAGGAGTCCAAGGATAAGAGAAAGCGAATCGTCCCGAAGCACTTCAACTGTGAGCAGAAGGAGATTGACAATGAATGCTACAACAAGCCATGTTCGTAACGTGAGCACTTCCACTGGAACATACCAGTCACGCATAAGTTGGGATTCAGTCATGAAGAACCCTCCGTTGCATTTGTTTGTTTCATGTACGTCCAAGAGAAGGCAAGAAGCATGAGGAATATGATCACAGACCAGGCAGCAGCAACTCCGTAAGCACCTTCCCTAAAGGCCACGTCGTAGACATACGTGATGAGAATATCCGTTTGTCCAGGCTCTCCAAAGTACAGATTAGGGCCTCCATCCGTCATCAGATAAATCACATTGAACATATTGAACGTCCAAATAAATCCAAGTAATGTAAGTGGGACTAATGCGCTTCTTAGATTTGGTAACGTGAGATGTCTAAAGGCATCCCAACCGGTCACCCCGTCAAGTTCAGCAGCTTCATACATGTCCTTTGGAAGTGCTTGAAGAGCACCACTAATGGACATCATCATAAACGGAACACCAAGCCAAATATTGACCAGAATAACAACGACTTGAGCACCTGTAGGATCGGACAAGAAATCAATATTGGTTCCAAGTAAATCATTGATGAACCCATCTGGTTGGAACATGCCTCTCCAAACCAGTACTGAGATGTAGGAGGGTACTGCCCAAGGCAAAAGAAGTAGTGTTCTGTAAGCCGTTTTCCCACGAATCGAGGTTCGCTGAAGAAGAAGTGCAAGGAACAGTCCAATTCCAATATGAGCGGTAACGTTCACCACTGTCCACACGATAGTGAAAATAGTAACACGAATGAAGCCAGATGCCGTGATGACATCCCAGAAATTTGATAGTCCAATGAAGGATTGATCCCCCAAGTGTGTTTGGTCAGCATCTGTAAAGGACAGCCAAAATCCATAGATGACAGGGTAGAACGTCAGAACTGCGAGTGCAAGTAATGCAGGGGCAATGTAGGCATGAGCTAAACGTGAATTCGTTCGATTCAAGCGTTGATCTCTCCATCGCCCATAACTGAGTAAAGCAATCAGTGAAAGAACAATTGCGCCGAGTGCAAACATGACTGGAGATGTATCTCCTGCACTTGGTCGTTGATCAGAAACAGAAGTACTGCCGATGGTCGAATAATACAATTCACCATCAGCATACACATCGATGATGTGTTCAACGTTTGGAATCATACCAGTGAGGGTGCAATTCAAATTCGTATCCTGGACCGAGATAACGCGTATTTGCTCGGATTGATTCAATTCTTCACCATTTGATGTACAAGAATCGTATCCTGAATTTGACGTCCCAAGAACATCACTCACGATGAATTGCGTATGCAATACATCATCGACATAAATACTGTAATTCGACACACTTTGATTCAATTGAAATTCAAGCGGGATTGTACGATATCCAGTGTTGGGCTCCAATGGAGCGGCTTGTTGCAAACCATCCATTTGAGAGATGAGTTCTTCGTTAGCGTTAGTGAGAGCATCTTCTGTTGTTGAAATCCCACTGTATGCTTGTTCAAAGGCTGTTGAAAGTGGATCATAAACCAGAGACATCGCCCGTGTGGTTGGAGCTGGTGTTCCAAGTTTGGTTTGTTCAAGGAATCCTCGAATGACATCATCGTCAAGAATGTCCTGATCATTTTCGAGTTCAGAATGCGTCGGCATGGTGTATGTCTCGAGTGCAAAATCCTTCTGTACAGAGGCGGACGACAGCCATAGAGCTAATTCAGAAGCAGCAATTTTGTGTTCGCTTTGCTTACTCACAGACCAGCCTTTGTATGTTACAAGGGGAGACATGCGCTCGCCTGAATCGTCAACAATGGGAAGAATCGTTTGGCCTATGCTGAGTCGACTGGCTTCGTAGGTGGCCCAATTCCAAGGACCATCGATAATCATTGCAGCCTTTGATGAAATAAATTGGTTCTTCATTCCTTCAATTTGAGTGCCGGTTGCTACAACCTCATGTTCTAATTCTAAATCGAGCATCCATTCCATCGCTTCCGCAGAACCATTTGAATCGAGTGTGGGTGTTCCAGATTCATTGAACAGCGAACCTCCAAAACCTTCCTGAATTGGGAACCACCAATATGCCGATTTGACTGGAAGGGCTAACCCTTGAACATCTTGGTACGTCAATTGCTGGGCTGCATTTAGCAAATCCTCATGTGTCCAAGATTCATCTGGATAACTTACACCTTGAGCATCAAACAGAGCCTTGTTGTAAATCAAAGAAAGACAATCTTGACTTGCTGGAACTCCATACAGAGCATCGCCATAGCGCATTGCTTCAAGTGCACGCTCTTCGAAGTTCGATCTGTCTTGTGGAGTAAGATGAGGGCGTAAATCTTCTAAAAGTGGGAGACTATCAACACGAATCTCGCCGATAGCCCCAAGTTGATCACTGGATAATCGCATCAAGTCAGGAGCTTGACCGCCTTGAGCGGCTGTCATAAACAGTTGATCCGCATTCCCAAATGGAACCATAGTAATGTCTACAGAAACGTTTGGATTATTTGTCTCAAAGGCTTTGACAGCATTCGTAAACACTTCTTCTTCCTTACTCTCTGCTGCAAATGTGTGCCAAATATCGAGCGTGATTTCACCAGAAGACGAAGAGTTGTTCTCACCATCGTTCGAATCATCCCCATCGAGACAACCTGGTAAAATGAAAAGCAAGGACAAGAGGAGGGCGAAAAACCCCTTACGAATTAGGGCCTGTTGGCTCGCTTCGCCCATGTTGACTCGTTGTTTACCATCCAATTAAACAAATCTCTTGTGACAAAGAAATTTGTCAGTCTAATTTGAATGAAAAGCCAATGGTAAACGTCCTATTTCCATCCATTCAAGGTGTAAGAGAGTTTTCATTTCTGTTTTTGCAGCCTGTCTCCAGCGTTTTCTCATCGTTCGTTCTGCAATACGACTTGGTGGAGGTGGTGATGAAAAGTGATGGAATTCTGACATCGAATCAGGAATTGGAGAATCCTCCCATTCCACTCCCCAAAGGATGAGCCATTCTGGAGGAGCAACACCAAAATCCACACTGATTTCAGGATGTTCGATTGCTGAACGTACCTGTTCAGGAGTAAGTTCTCCGAGTGCCATCTGATGGATTGCCATTGCAGTTCGTCGCACTTGATTCCAAAGGAATGCTTCACCAATTATCTCGAACCCTACAGTTCTACCATCAACAATCCAAGGTTTGCAAGAAAGTATTGTTCGTATTGGATTCTTCCCCGGTTCAAGTCGTGCAAAATTTGTAGCGTTATAGGTTCCTTCAAACAGAGAAAGCCAATCAGAGAGAACATCTCCAGGATCATTCCAAAATTCAATACCTTCAAGTCTGTAGCGATAAGTTCGATGTAAAGCAATTCGTGGATTCCAATCAAATCCAACTTCACGAACATCAAGGAAAGCAATATCTTGTGGAAGTAGATCATCAACCGCTCGAATGAATTTCCGTGGAGTTATGCTTTCCCACAACGAAGTTGGAATGCGAACAGTTCCGCCATTGAGCCTCACATGAACGCCCGCATCTGTTCGACTTGAAAGAACAAGATTGTGCTCTTCTTCAGTTTTTGAAATCCAACCAAGTGACTGGAAAGCTCTGACTAGTTCACCTTGGACTGTAATCACATCAGGTTGGATTTGGCTCCCGTGATAGGAGTCACCAAGATAACCAATTCGAAAATGCAGACGAGTTTCTGCATCGGACATTGAGTTCGCCTCAGTCATCGCTTCCAAGGACTTCTATTGCTTCCTCAGGAGTAAATCCGAGTCCACCAACAGCCCAAATGAGGGCTTGCTTGAGCCAAGGTTGAATGGTTGGTGCCTTTCTTGAAGGGTCCATTACTTCAATCGCATCTACAAGATTACGACTTGCTTGGTAGAGTGCATCGTCAACAGGAATGTCTTCAATTTCGAGTTTCTTAGCATAGCGCTGAAATTCTTTTACAGCAACAGGTACACGTCGGCATTCGAGAGCAAACGATGCAAAGTCAGCGATGTACTCGACGTTTTCTTCATCGAGTTGCATGGCTTTCTTGTACGACATCATAATTTTGCCACCAGGAACAACATCTTCTTGCGCTTCCATGTTGAGCATGTTTGCAAATTCTGCAAAGGTGTGATGCAAGTTAGCATTATCCTTGTTTGATCGTAGTTTTGAATCAAGGTTGTCAACTGCTCCTTTCAAATCACCTGAACGGAACAATTCAATTGCCTCTGCCATTATGTCATCACTCATATTTCTCTCTCCGATTCAATGGACAAACCATTGGCTTTTGAACACAACGGTTCAATCCTGTCCTTCTTGTTGTGTTAAAATATCAGCAAGATTGTCAAGTTTTGTCGACTGGCTGTGCTTTTTGTGCATCTCGTTAAGCAGCGTTTTGGTATCTTCCCAACCACGTATTTTGTAGAAGCAGTGTTTGGGATCTGGGCGAACTGTTCGAACTGTTCGTTGATAGAACAAAAGAGCGAAGAAGGAGCGTATGATGCTCTTTCCAGCTTTTTCGACATTACCATCGTTGTCGTTTGAGGAAACATTCGGAGAAACCCCGACGCTTCCACCGACTGATTCTTCTACGATTCCAACTCCAGAATCTGTTAGAATTGTCAATGTTGCATATCCAGTCATTGTACCCAAAGGAGTTCGTTCGACTTGAACCTCAGAGATACGATCGAATAGGATTCGACGATGTGCACGACTTAGAAGGAAGGCATGCTTGAAGATTACAGCGTTGCTTGTGATCGCATAATCAAAACTACGTTGGTAATAGAAGACGAGCCCCCAGAAGGAGACTGACAAAGCGATACCTGCGATGAGGAAATTGTAATCAAAGCCAAGGAAACGATCAACATCTGAATCAGAGAACAAGTCGCGTATTAAGGCGATAAGACCGTCGATTTGGATAAGAACTGGGAGAAGTGTAGCAACAAGCAACCACACAGTCACCCATCTGCCTGAGGTAGACGTATTTAGCATTCGATTGAACCAAGTAATTGTTCCCATAACGATGACAAAACCGAATGGTAACGCAGAGCCTCCAAGTTCCATCAGCCAGACAATTGCTTTTGCGACACCGCCAGAATCTTCGCTAATGAGCATGTCTGGTTTCCAAAATATAATGTGGACGCCGAAAACAAATAAACCTAGAACATACATGTTGAGAAAGCCAACCCCGCTTGGTTGCTTTGTGAGCAGAACTTCTTCACCTTCGATCAACTTGAATCGACTTTTCATTCCTTCTTGCTTATCAGCTGCGGATATTTCATCCGAATCCGATTGAACTTCTGGCTCTTCAGTCGCCTCTGCATCCTCGCTCATTTCTATGCCTCAGGGTTCTCTTATCACACTGGGTCATAAGTCCTCCCCCATCAGCAGGCCAGTTTTGGCTGAGTTTTTCTCAATGGAGGAAGCCCCAACTATGCTCTGCGTTTCCTCTCAACCATTCGTATTCCGATTTTTCGCGCACTCCAAATTCATCTTCAATTTTTAATTCGTTAACAATCAGTGGATATTCGTTGTAGGTTAGATGAGACCAGAGGCCGCCTCGTGTTGGCTGATGAAAATCCCAATGCGCTCGTTCCACGGCTTGTGCTGAAATGTGTATCGAAGTCCTTCCATTTTTCAGATTAACCTCGAAATGTGGCAACTTGTTGGACTGCTTATTCTTCTTGACTGAAACAATCTCAAAGCGTTCACTACGTTGGTTTTTAGCATCATGAAAGAGTCCTCCCTGGCTCAGTGCAATATGAGACACATCCCGCTTCTTCCATGCTCTTGCATCACGACTCAGCATCGTAAGTGATGCGTGGGGAAGGAACCAGTCGAGGTAAGAGCCATCTGAGAAATGAAGCATTCCCCAATACCATGGGACGCTGGGGGCTTGAACACATACTTTCTGGAAGTAAGCAGTTCCGCTGACAGATTCACCATCGATGACTCCCGAAACTTTGGTTCCATGCAAACGTAAAATGTCATATCCCATGTTTGCTGCATAGGTGGCATTGGCTTGTCGAGCGGTTGACATTGCAGGGTTCCATGGTGTTAAATCAAGTTGAACTGATTGAATAGGGCTGCTTTCTGACAAATTCAAATTTAACCAGAATTTCGAACAATCTTCGACCATTCCCATTGAGCAATCTGAATCAAGAAGAGGCACAACTGCACCGCCGCCGAGAGTGGATTTTGAGGCGGATGGCCAAGAAGGATGGGATGCTGGAAGAACCACCATATCACACACCTGACTTATGATTTCATCATGCATTTTGATTCCATCAAACCACCACGCACAAACCATACCATCAAGTTGGATACCTCCTTGTCCGTCAAACCCAGGTTTACCCTTTGGATTCCAAGTAACATCATTGACCTGAACCATTTCGTTGTCCTTTGTCGACCATAAGACCATCAGTTGTTTGCCGGGTTCAGCATGTTTTGGATCATCGAGCATGACCAGCCACCACCACCAATCCCAAGTGAGATGATTGAGCGGAGGACGTTGTTGAAGTGTCCACAATGACGAGAGGTCACCTTGAAATGAATCCATGAAACCACCTCATTCGATTTCTTTCGATTTGAAAACAAGTTGTCCAATAAACCAAAAGAAGGCCGCCTGAGCAAGTAAAATTATCATCGAGACGATGATTGTAGGGTAAGGCCCCATTCCTAATCCTAAGTCGCTTTGAGCCCATTCTAAAGCACCGTGACCGGGTAGAGACTCGGTCTCAAAGGAAAAGAAAGAGTTGCCATCATTTGAACCACCGGCCCACGAACCGGCTTGAGTGAACATATCCATATCAGGCCAAACGAGGAGCGCTCCTGAATCGATAATACTCATCGACCACCCCACAACAGACATCCGCAAGAAAGTGGATTCTGGGACGCTCATAGACAACAGAGCCATTCCAAGTTCCCATGCTGCAATAGGTAACGCCAGGATAATTCCGTATTTCCAAAGAACTCCAAGGAAACAGAACAGCATTCCGTACACAAGTGTTGCTAACAAAGCAGCGATGAGAACACTGAACCAAACACCAAGATCAGCGAATCTGAAAAACTGATCACCTGGACCGAGCAGGCCCGAAATGATGGCCATCAGCAGACACATTACGAGCATGTATGGCCAGACGATTCCAAGATACCCAAGCATTCGATAGAGGAATATTTCGCCCCGTGCAATGGGTTTTGCAGTCATGTAATGCATCGTACCCGAGGTCATTTCATCTCGAATGAGACCTGTAGCTAAGAAAAGAGGAATGAATATACTCAATAAAAAGACAAAACCAAGTTTCCCAATAGCCAAGACGAATGCTCTATGTTGAGCTTCCTTTCCGTATCGATCTTCATCCGGATCTTCATCAACACCAGAGTCTGCAAATATCTCGTATTCTCCAGTCAGTGAATTGAACACGATGAGAATATTACAAGCAATACCGTCGTTATTCGTATCTTTTTGACTTTCAAGCAGTTGACTTTCTAGGCAATCTCCGTCATCGTCGTAACCAGTCGATACGCTGCGTGCATCCGAGTAATCCCAATCATAATCATCTTCGTTAATGTACATCGAAGCAGGTTCAGGCTCGATAGGTGGATTGAATAAACCAGGGTGGGAAAATTCGTCAAATATATCCGTCCCAAGTTTGAATTCTTGTCCATCAACATAGCCATCACCGTCCGAATCAAAGGAATCACCATCATTGTCAATTGCTTCAATTTCTGTGTTCATCGCATCGATGTAAAACAAGAGGACAACTGAGATGGAAAGGAATCCCACGCCGAGTACAACCCACGTTGAAATGCGAGTTCGATATTGACGCATTGTGAACTCTGCAATGGCAGTAGCCTTTCGATCAAGAGCAGTCCAAATCGTCTCTCCCCTTGCTTTTGCCATCAACGAGGACCTCCAGTAAGATATCCGAGAATGGTTTGTAAATCATCATCTGGATTGTTGATGTTTGTTACGCCATGGCCATTTTCCACAACAACCTTTGGCAGATGCTTATGGAATTCTCCAAGGTGATGCGTAAAGATTCGTAATTTCGTATTGTTCGGAAATTGCAAGCCATGGACTGAATCGAGACTGAGTACATCACGGGCGAGTGCTTTCGCATCCGAACATTCAATTTCGATCGTGTGTGGAATATTATCCAGTTGCTCACGAATGGCATGCACGTTTCCTATGGCAAGTAGGCGCCCCTGATGAAGAATAACAATCTGTTCGGTTATCCGTTCAATCTCAGAAAGAATATGGCTACTTAGCAGGACAGTTCGCCCCATTCGGCCAAGTTCGCGTATCACATTCATGATGGTCGTTCGAGCCAGTGGATCGCATCCTTGTAGAGGCTCATCGAGAATAATCAAGTCCGGGTCATTTACCAAAGCATGAGCAATTTTTGCTCGTTGACGCATACCCTTTGAATAGCGTCCAATCTTCTTGTGCATGACATCAGTTAATCCGACAAACTCCAAGACACGTTCAGCCTCAAGTTTTGCTTCATCGCGAGTAAGGCCATGCAATCGTGCAAACGTAGTAACGAAATCAAAGGCAGTCATCCAGTCATGAAGACTCTCATTCTCGGGAACATACCCGACTCGAGCATACGGAGCAGGGTTTTTCCATGGATTGGTTCCAAACAACCGCACTTCGCCCTGGGTTGCTCTGAGTTTACCCATCAGGAGCTTAAACAGCGTGGATTTGCCAGCACCATTCAGACCTAGGATTCCAGTAACACCACCGGATAGAGCCAAAGAAACTCCACCGAGGGCTTGGTACCTACCATAGGTTTTACCAACATTGTTGAGCATGACAACTGGTGCTTTTGGCTGAGGCACCCATTGTTGCTCTACTGCTTCACCAGTTTGGCTGACATCAGGAATCATTCACGAGTCACCTCCATCGATGACACTCGCATAGAAAGTACATAGAGAGAAATCGCATTGAACGCTAACACGGATACAAGCGACCAAACCCAAGGATGATCGTACATCATATTTGCACCAATGAGGGCTTGGCCAACATGAGCAATTGAATCGTAGGGAGAGATCAGGTAAAGAATCGATTTATCGAACAGACCTTCAACGATTGCGGCAAGTGTTTTCGTTCCCAGTACAATTGCTAAGAGCGCAATACCTGGGAAGAATTTTCCGCGAGATACACTCGAAAGAGCCAGACCGATGCTCGTATAGGTAACGATGAGTAAAACACCACAGAACATTGTGGTCAAGAACATAGGGAATGTATCAATAATCCAAGCCCAACCACGCCCCATTGACAAGATGTCTGCAAAATAATACAGCATCAATGTCCCAAGAATGATCAGTGCCTGGATGCTTGCCACTGCCAAATATTTCATGCCAACATAATCAAATCGGTTTATTGGTCGAGAGAAGTATAATGCAGAAGTCCCATTTGAGCGATCTTCAGAAATCACACCACCTACAAGCAATGCCGCTACCAGTGGGTAATACAGCATGTTTCGAGGAAAGAAACCGAGAACGTGTGCATAGAGATTATTGCGCCCAACACCCCATAATTCATACAAGGCGGGTTCACCAAGTATAGCGAAAAGTAGAGTAAGAGCAACATCTGTCATGGATGCTATGAATACGAAAATGAGGAACAATTTGGTTGGGACACCCCAAGGGCGATGTCCTTTACGGAAGATTCCGAGAAGATGATGTCGAAAGATGGCCCAATTTCGCATCCACCGAGGGTTAAGTGTACCGTCCCAAGGCTTGTAGACTTGCTCAAAAACTTGACCTGTTTGATTCGCAGGGCGAGCAACAGAAGCAACCGAATCACTTTCTGCACCCCAGGCAGCATCCATTCTGCTCTGCCCAGTCACGGGCTTGGACGCTTCAATTTCCCCGTTTTCTTCACTCATGAACCGGAGCCCCCCATGTGTTCTGGAGCGTCAACTCTACGGGCTTCGGCAGGTGAAGCGAGAAGATCTTCACTTGATTTTACACCGTAGCCGAAACGTTCCATAATGACAATGAACAAATCTTCCAAAGAGGCTTCATACTCATGCATACGTCGAATCTGAGCACCTGTTTCTGCTGCACATTTCAAAATGCGATGAGTTGTATTTTCCCCATCATACTTGATACGCATGATACGGCCTTCCCGTCGAACATCGAGACCGTCCTTACCCATCGCTTGTTCGAGTTCATTTGCTGAACCCCATACGTGAATCTCAATTTCCCTATCGATGGCTTTCAAATCCTCGATACGCCCTTGTGCTGCAAGTTTTCCTTTGTGCAGAAGCACCATGCTATCACAAACACGCTCTACATCTTCCATAAGGTGACTTGACATCAGAACTGAGCGCCCTCCTGAATGAACCATGTTGTACAATGTGGTCAACATCGAATCTCGGGCAGTTGCATCGAGTCCGTTCGATGGCTCGTCTGCGATAATGAGTTGTGGATCGTGTATTATTGCACATGCAAGTTTTGTAGCCTGACGCATTCCAGTTGAAAACGAATTGATTGGTCGGTATCGCAATTCACCAAGACCAACGTATTCCATCGCAGTGTGAGCTCGAGCCATCGCAACAACTGGGTTCATTCCGAGTAATTCCCCGCTGTATCTTACTTGATGAATTGCATCCATATTGTCATCTAACGCCTCGTACTCGGGCATGTAACCAATTTTAGAGCGGATATCGAGTCCATCTGTACGAATGTCATGTCCCAATACACTGCCTTCGCCAGATGTGGCTTGAATCAATCCTAAAATCGTCTTGAAAAAGGTGGATTTACCCGCACCATTAGGGCCGAGGAGTCCCGTAGCGCCTTTTGGAACATTGATGCTGAGGGAATCAAGAGCTACATGAGGACCATAGGATTTGGTCAACTCTTTTGTCTCGATTATCCAATCATCCGTCATTGCTTTCAACACGAGGACAGGACGGAAGTCTTTCAATCCTTTCTCACTTTGTTACGTCAATCGTTTTGGAGAAGTCACTGCGGGTCCGAACTGCGATTCCTTTTCGTAATCGTAAAGCCTCATTGGCATTGCAACGAGAAATACCATGCCCAACGAGATCACCATTTTCACGAACGATTAAGCATGCCTGCCCAGCAGTAAGCCAAGCATCGCAAGCGTGAATGAAACCATGGAAGACGTTTCGGCCTCGCACAATGTATTCAACTGCATCATCGTGAATAACGACCAGAGGCAAGCCATCTCCTGGGTTGGCCATCGGCGAGAAGCGGTTGTGCTCAGTTGGCAGTGGCAAGGAACGATAACTGTAGAGAATTTCTGAACCATAATCGGTGATTGATAAGCCCCCATCGGTTAACCGAGGACTAAGAATATGCTTTCCTGAAGAATTTAAGACGTTCTTGACACGACCAGTACCACCGATGATGAAGGAGCAATCTTCAACCATCTCATGAGCGTTTTTGGGGTGACAATTTGCGAGGACTACAAGTTTCTGTTGAATCTGTTTTCTTCGAAGCTGCACCTTTTCACCTGGAAGAGTGGAATCATCTATGGCAAGTGGGTCCGAGATAATTTCAAAGGATTGAAGGAGTTCAGAAGCCTTCTGAGTAACCTTTTCTTGAGAGATATCGAGTGTCAAAATTCGATCAGCATCAACGCTAAACATCATCAATTCCTTCCGAAGTAAAATCAGATTAGGTCGGCGATCCCATAGCCATGAGGGCCCATCGACTTGTGCAAATGGGTTGATGTCCTCAAGACCATATGGGAGGAGACCAAGCGGAGTTTGTACAAAAATCTCCATCGAAGGAAGAAGTGATTGCATTCTTAGGACCAATGTTTCACAACGTGATCGCCATGGCCCAGGTGCACCGTGTAGAATCAATACGTCCACGCCGTTAGCCTTTTCAGGCTTCCAACGAGTGTGGAGTTGCTTACGTGCAGCGAGGATGTGAGGTCGAACGAGCGTATCTTCTCCACCCCATCGCTCCCCCTTTTTCCTGCGAGGAGATTGGGCATCGATTACGTAGGACCAATCGCCTTCCCAAATACCACCTTCTGGAGAAACTTCTCTGGCAGCAGCACGGTCATCAACAACAAGATCATCGAGTACATCGATTGAGATGCCTGAAGGAAACGGACGAGTTGTTAGCCATAGGAATGCCTCTCTCAATGCAGGATGTTGATGACTGCGCTGTTCTGCAAGTTGCCAGATTGTCCCATCATGAATTGCCTGCTTGCATCGAGCCAACTCGGCCAAGGTCACTTCTAAGTTGTATCTTGCCAAGAATGCTGTGCGATCTTTTTCTTTCATTTTCAAGACGTCTTTTGGACTGTAGCCAACCACGCACGGAAGCATCGATGGCCATTCTTGAAGATCATCCAAATGAATCGTCCCGGATGGTGAAAGCAATCGCTTATCCCGAGCAAAAAGAGCATATGCTGCTGAATCAAACAAATCAGCACCCAATGCAATCAGCATCGGGAAGAGCATTGGATGCCCGCATCCAAACATATGCCTGGGCCGTTCGGGAGCAAGTTCTGGAAGTGTTGCCAACATGATTTTCGCCAAATCTTTGTAACGGTGCTTTTCCATAATCGGAACGATTCCTCCAATTGGGTGAACTGCGAAATCAAAGGCACTCATCTCACGAGCGGATTTCTTACGAAGATGTCGGAATGTACCTCCTTGAATCGGCCCGTTCAGCATTGTATCTCCAGCAACATCTAGTGATTGCTGAGCACGTTCAACCGTCACATCTACAGCAGATTCCACTTCGAGTTCAGACATATCAGGACGACTAAACACATCGAGCATTGTAGCAATGTCAACTCCTATTGACTTTTGAAATTCAACAATTTCCTCAACACCGACTTCAACATCCCCATACACATAGGCTTGGAACGTCCCTGAATCAGTCATGATAACACCTGGATAGTCCAATAGGTCATGGACGCCTTTTCCAAGAGCATGTTGCTTCAATGCATCGTGTTTCCAGATGATGTAAGAGTTGGTAATTAGCGCCGAAATACCGTATCTATCCCACATTTCACGTGGTTCAATCGTACGGATATTCGGATTGATAACTGGGAGTAATGCAGGAGTTTCTAGAATTCCGTGCTTCGTATGGAGTTTTCCAACTCGTGCACGACCATCTCTTGACGTAATTTCGAACTTGCCTTCATCACCATCACGACATGGTTTGGGGTCGCCTCGGGAGCCTGAGTTCCATACTGCCATATTCGTTGGGCTGAACCTTTTGATTTCAAGCCGCCGATGAAACGTCAACAAATTCAACGTTCCCGTGTGCGAGAATGAATTCTCGACCAAGTTCATCGAATGTATCGAGGAGTGCAGTAGAAAATTGTATTGATTCGATCTCTGAGTCCGCTTCTAAATCGTTTCGAACTCCCTCGAGTGTCCCAGGTGCAGCGCCGCAGGTAAGGCAAGCACCAGTTAAATCTAGTACGAAGCGAAGACCTGATTCTGCCGCCTCCATACGGGCGACTGCAATGCCACCTCCGTGTCCATCAAGTGCAGCTCTTACAGCACCCAACCGTGCACACAATGCAGGAACAAGATGTTCTGAATCGAGTACTTCATGCAACGACATATTCCGGAGTCGTTGGTCTTCTTCAGGGTCTGAAGTCTCCTCAATACGGCGTTTTGCCTCGGCTTCCATCGCTTTTTGAGCTTCAAGTGCATATGCACGAACCAAATCATCCTCCATGTACCTTCCAATGGGAGGTACTGTTTGAAGTGTTGCAAAGTAGTATCAGGGATGATTGCATCCATTGATAAGGGTGAGATTGTAGGGAGATATGGGTGAGATGATGGGCGATGAGCTTCTGCGTATAGAAAATCTTCATGTTTCGGTAGAGGGAACATCGATCATAAAAGGGCTTAACCTGACAATTAACCGTGGGGAAATACACGCAATCATGGGTCGTAACGGCGCTGGAAAGTCGACCTTGGCAAACGTAGTTATGGGCCACCCTGCCTATGAAATCACTCAAGGCACGATTCACTACAAAGGCTCCAACATCGAAGAAATGGAAGTGTTTCAACGAGCAAGAGAAGGCATGTTTCTGTCCTTCCAATACCCTGCTGCAATCCCCGGCGTTCAAGTTGGAACCTTCCTTAGAAAGTCTGTAGCATCGGTTCGTGGAGAAGCACCTCCGCCTCGAGAGTTCAGAAAAGAACTCAAGAACGCAATGGAACAACTCAGTATGGACCGGTCGTTTTTGTCTCGCTACGTTAATCAAGGATTTAGCGGAGGGGAAAAGAAGCGTTTAGAGATTCTTCAACTTCTTCTCCTACAACCCGACCTCGCTCTGTTGGATGAAACCGATTCAGGACTGGACATCGATGCTCTTCGAATTGTTGCAGAAGGAATCAACAGCGTTGCACAAAACACAGGCTGTTTGGTCATTACACACTATCAACGACTGCTTGATTTGGTCAAGCCAGATGTCGTTCACGTTCTCTTAGACGGAAAAATCGTCCAGAGTGGAGGGCCAGAATTGGCACTCAAACTCGAAGACGAAGGATATGATTGGGTCGAGGCCCTTGCATGAGGTGAGATGATGACGCAAGATGCGAATGAAGCTGTTGGTGACTATCGATATGGATTCCACGATCCTGAATCAGCTACAATCAGATTTGACAAAGGTCTCAGTGAACAAGTTGTCCGTGATATTTCAGAACTCAAGAATGAACCAGAATGGATGACAGACATCCGAGTTAAAGCCTACAATCACTTCATTGAACGAGAAATGCCTACATGGGGAAACTGCGATTCTCTTGAAGCAATCAACTTCGATAACGTCACATATTTCCTACGCTCCTCCGATAAGACCGAGAAGAATTGGGACGATGTACCTGAAGACATCAAGCGAACATTCGATCGCCTAGGGATACCTGAAGCAGAACAAAAGTGGCTTGGTGGAGTCACTGCTCAATACGAAAGCGAAGCAGTATACCATTCCATTCGAGAAGACTTAGAAGAACAAGGAGTCATTTTCCTTGACATGGATTCTGGCCTAAAGGAATACCCTGAACTGGTCAAAAAATACTTTGGAACAGTTGTACCCCACAGTGACAATAAATTTTCAGCATTGAATACAGCAGTTTGGTCAGGTGGATCATTCATCTATGTCCCTAAGGGAGTTCATGTTGAAATGCCTGTACAAGCCTACTTCAGAATCAACGCCAAGAACATGGGTCAGTTTGAAAGAACACTCATTATTGCTGACGAAGGCTCCTCGCTTCACTACGTTGAAGGATGTACCGCACCTACATATTCCACCGACTCCCTTCACTCAGCAGTTGTTGAATTGATTGCAATGGAAGGGGCAAAAATTCGTTATTCAACCGTCCAAAATTGGTCTGCCAATGTGTACAATCTTGTTACAAAGCGCGGAGTTGCACACAAGAATGCTACTGTGGAATGGGTTGATGGAAACATTGGCTCAAAATTGACCATGAAGTATCCGTCGGTTTTACTCAAAGGCGAAGGAGCCCATGCTGAAATCATCTCGGTAGCATACGCTGGAGCTGGACAACACCAAGATGCTGGAGCAAAGGTTCACCACCTTGCGCCCAACACTACTTCGAATATTCTTTCAAAGTCCATCTCAAAGGGAGGCGGGCGCTCGTCATACAGAGGAATGCTGCAAGTCACACCTAAGGCAGATGGATGTCGCTCGAAAGTGGTCTGCGATGCTTTGATGCTCGATGAAGACAGTCGAAGCGATACATATCCTACAATGGAAATCGGCAACTCTACTGCAGATTTGGAACACGAAGCAAGCGTCTCCAAGATTTCTGGAGACCAACTGTTCTACCTCATGAGCCGAGGCCATTCCGAAGAAGAAGCAATGGGACTTATTGTCAACGGTTTCTTTGAACCATTTACACGAGAATTACCAATGGAATATGCAGTTGAACTCAACCGCCTCTTAGAATTAGAAATGGAGGGTTCGATTGGATGACATCGTACCTCGATGCTTCCCTTCCAACTCGATCAGAACACCTCTGGCGATACACACCCTGGTCAAGAGTCCACCCCACAAAAGTTGACGAGTTACCTAGTGTTGGAGAACTTGTTATTGTTAGTACTGACCTTGAAATCAAAACCAGTTCTAAAATGAACATCCAACATGGAAATGACATCGCCCGGATTTTCCTCGACGAGGTTGTTGAACAGACCCATGTCTTGACTCCAGGAGATGGAATATCACATATTGAGATCAGGGCTGGTGGTCATGCAGTCGCAGCACACATTCACATTGAAGCTACTCAAACTTCCAGCGTAATGTTTCACCTCAGTGGAGAAGCAGAATGGGTCGGTTTGTGGTTAACAGGGAACATTGGTTCGAATTCCCACCTCTCTGTCGGTTTGATTAACGAACTTTCATCCGAGTCAATCCTTGTTCGAACTGATAACTGGAATGTTGAAAGAGATGGGGATTTTGAACTCGCAACATTATCATTAGGTGGTCAAAGAATAAAGTCAGATATTCGGACAACACTCTCTGGTTCAAATTCAACACACAAACAATTCATTGCCGTACATGGCCATGGAACACGTCATGATGATCATCACATCGAGATTCATCATCAGCAACCGCACACGAATTCTAAACTCGTTGTAAATGCAGCGTGTGATGACCGAAGTCATTCAGTAGGCACTGGCGCGTTAACCATCGATGATGAAGCGCAACATACCGATGCTGGGCAAGTGTTTCGAAACCTCTTGCTTTCACAATCAGCAAGAGCAGAAGCAATTCCTGAGTTGGAAGTCATGGCCAATGAAGTAGCAGCTGCACACGGCGCTGCATCCGCACCTCTTGATCAAATGCAAATGCACTACTTGATGAGCAGAGGCCTGAGTAAAGAAGAAGCAACAGCAATGCTTGTCGAGGGATTCCTCGTTGATTCATTTGTCGAAGTACGATCTGACTCGATACGTGAAGCAATGCAAACACGACTTACCGTTCATCTTGAATGCAAATTGATTGGGTGATTTCATGGCAATACGTGATGACTTCCCCATACTGCAGCGCAACATAAACGGCCATCCGTTGATTTATCTCGACAATGCAGCCACCACCCAAAAACCGTCGGTTGTAATTGATGCAATGAATGAATATTACACCACCAATAACGCAAATGTGCACAGAGCCGTTCACACGCTAGCAGGGGAAGCAACCAACGGATACGAGGCTTGTAGAACCACGCTCAAATCATGGTTCAATGCAGAACGCTGCATTATGACAAGTGGAACTACTGAAGCAATTAATTTAGCAGCGCACGCTTGGGGCCACTCGCAACTCAAAGGTCGTGCGATCGTCCTAACAGAAATGGAACATCACAGTGACATCGTACCATGGCAAATGCTTGCAGAAGCATACGGCAACGAATTGCGCTATGTACCTGTCAAAGAAGACTTCACGTTGGACATGGAGGCATACGAAGCATCCATTGAAGGAGCAGGTCTTGTCTGTGTGGTACATACATCTAACGTTCTTGGCGTGCGCAATCCGATTGAGAAGATCATTGAAATTGCTCACAAAAATGGAGCCAAGGTCCTCATTGATGCTGCACAAGGAGCACCACATTGTAAAATCGATTTGAAAGAATTAGGTGCAGATATGATGGCTCTTTCAGCCCATAAAATGTGTGGCCCAACGGGCATTGGCTGCCTACTTGTCAATGAAGGGACGTTCCAAGAAATGAAACCATTCATGGGTGGGGGAGATATGATTGAGACAGTTACTCTGCAGAAATCAACCTATCAGACCAATGAACACAGATTTGAAGCGGGAACACCAAAGATAGCGGAAGCCATTGGCTGGGATGCTGCACTTGGATACCTCGACAACCTGAACCTCCACGAACAACATCAGAGACTGCTAAACATCGCTCGCTATGTTGCAGATGAATTACGTTCAATGAACATGACTGTTTACGGCAGACATGACTCAGATGATTCCGCAGTCGTTTCTTTTCTACATCCAACATTGCATAGTGAAGACCTTGCACATCTTCTAGACGCAAGAGGCGTAGCTGTTCGAACAGGCCACCATTGCGCTCAGCCCTTGCTCCATCGCCTAGGAATAAATGGCACCGTACGTGCATCGTTTTACATCTATAACACAATGGATGAGGCAGAGCAATTCATCCAACATACAAAGGACATCTTGGAGAGGTTTGCATGACCTATCCTGAAGCATTGGTTGAACTCATCGATGATTTCCAATCTATTGATGACAAGATGGAACGCCTTGAGTACGTCTTTGACCTTGCCTCAGAAGTGAATGAACTTCCCACCACAGAATGGACAGAGGAGACACGAATACACGGCTGTCAATCAGAAGCACATGTACTTCTTGAAATTGAAGAAGGCAAAGTCTCATTGAAGTCAGGAGCAGATTCTAAACTGGTTCAAGGCCTCATGGGCATCCTTACGATTGCGATGGATAATCTTGATACTGAAGAGGCAAAGAAGATCACGCCGGATTTCGCAGTCGATATGGGAATACTCAATTCCTTGTCCCCATCACGGTCAAATGGTTTTCGAAACATGTTTGATAAAATCATGAGTGATTTGGAGTTGAAGTAAATGGTTGAAGAATCCAATGTCCTAGACGCTTTGCAAACAGTCGAAGATCCTGAACTTGACATATCGATTGTAGAACTTGGTCTTGTGTACGGAGTTCGATTTGAACAACGTGATGAAGGAACCCATGCTGAGATTGATTTGACGCTCACATCACCTGGATGTCCTGCGGCACCTGAGATCATGGCTGCTGCACACCGTGCAGCATTATTGACAGAAGGATTGTCATCGGTGCACATCAATCTCGTATGGTCTCCGAGATGGGACCCTCGTGTTCATGCGTCTGAAGATGCAAGAATGGACATGGGCATCTGGGAATGAACTCAGTTAGCCAGAGTAAGACTCACTTCTGCACCATCTTCAATCTCGAGACGCTCTCGAAGAAACGGTCCAGAAATTACCTCAACAACGTCAACGTGTCGTGTCAAGTCAGGGATGAGGATTGCGCAAGGAATGCTGTTTCCTTCATGAGCGATTGTTGCTTGATATGCGGTTGCACCACCGAAGGACACACCATCACGCAAGAACCCGCGTACTCGAATGGATTCGATTGTTGACACATCGATATGAGTGGCTCCTTCTCTTGCTGCTTCTTCAGCATCAAGTGTATCGATACCAGCTTTTTTCCTCAAAGCAATATAATTGACGAGATTCATCTCTTCGACCTTTACATTGAGCGTCCCCGGCCACGCAGTGGTACCAAGAATGGTTCGAAACTGATCCTGATAGTGAGGCTGAGACATGAAAACATGGGCTCTTCCAAGCCCACTACTCACAGTACCATTGAGTTGCACAAGACGACCGTATCTCCTCTCCTTTTTCATCATACGTGTTGAAGCCATGTATCACAAAAACCCTTAATCATCAACGAAGAGGACCGTTTGGTGAGCCAATGCCTGGTGACATGACATGGATGAAAGAACGCTTTGATGAGTTGAATGAAAAATCCTTACTTTGGGAACCACCTACTCTCGAAGGACCAAATCAACCACGATGTACCATGGAGGGAAAACCAACAATTATGCTTTCAGCAAACAATTATCTCAACCTAACGACCCACCCTAAAGTTGTCTCAGCCATGGTCAATGCGACACAAAAATACGGGGCAGGGAGTGGATCGGTTCGTGCGATTGCAGGAACCATGGATTTACATCTTGAGGCCGAGAAGAAAGTTGCACAGTTCAAAGGAGTTGAAGCTGCACTGATTTATTCAGCAGGATATACAGCAAACGTAGGACTCATCCCCACCCTTGTCCAAGGGCAACAAGATGTCATCATTAGTGACGCTCTCAACCATGGCTCAATCATTGATGGAGTCAGGCTTACGAAAGCCAGACGCGGAGTCTATGGTCACAACGACATGGGTGAACTTGAAGCGGTCCTTTCAGCCCATGAGGACGCTGAACGAAAACTCATCATTACAGACGGAGTATTTTCAATGGATGGAGACTTTGCACCACTGGATGAAATCAACACCCTTGCAGAAGAATACGGGGCAATGGTCCTAGTAGACGATTGTCACGGTGAAGGAGTTCTTGGCGATGGTGGAAGAGGGATTGTCGACCATTTCAATCTTCAAGGAAAGGTTGATTTCGAGGTTGGTTCATTTTCAAAGGCTCTTGGAGTGCAAGGAGGAATCCTTGCAGGAACCGACATGACAAGGACACACGCCCTGAATCATTCACGCTCATGGCTTCTCTCGGGTTCACAACCTCCGGGTGTAGCAGCAGCTCAAAAAGCAGCAATTGAGGTACTCATGGATGAACCTGAGCACCATGCCAAACTATGGGAGAATACTCATTACTTCAGAAATGAACTCCAATCACTCGGTTTTGACACAGGGATGTCGACAACTCCGATTATTCCGATCATGTGTGGAGAATCCTCAACTGCCAAGGAAATGACAAACCTTCTGCAAAAAGAAGGTGTCATGGCTGGAGCGATTGTCTTCCCAATGGTTGCTCGTGATAAGGCTCGAATCAGAACGCAAATGTCAGCTGGATTATCCAGAGACGATTTGGATGAGGTTCTTAGACTCCTAGAATCGATTGGTCCAAAGGTCGGACTTATCTGATTATTCGGATTCAAATGCATCAACGACTTCGAGCAATTCGGTGTCATCTCCTGCCATTTCATCAGCGCTGTTGTCTTCAACTTCTTCAAGCGTTTTCAAACCTTCAAACGGATTTACACCCTCATCAAGCATGCACAAGAGCCTCCAACGAGGAGCCCATGACAAATGCACGTATGCAGGCCCGGGTAAAAGGAGAACAAACATTGAGATTGAACTTGAAATTTCCAGAACATCAGCAAAGTCAAGGCCAAGCAATCCAAGCCCTATGAATGGCATTGGGTAAAGAATAATTCGTGGAGGGGCAATCGGCATACGTTTGGTGAATGAAACTAAAATCAAAGAAGCAAATCCGAGGAAAAGACATGCTGCCATGAACAAAGCAGAGAAAAATATCCAATTCGACAATGCTTCGTTGAAGGAGTCAAATTTCAACGAATATGGAAGAATAAGTGCCAGGCTGATCAAGAAACCATAGAATGCACCGATATTCCCTGGATGAGACAACCACAATGGGAGCCTCGAGAAACGGCGTGAGAGAGAAGTTCCAAACAACAATTCCTGTTGCGGAGTACTCAACTCAGAGACGTGGTCAGACCACTTACTTGGAGCATCCATGAGTCATTGGGAGAGAGTAGAGGTTTTCAATGCACCCTCTCTTGATTCATCATAAAGCCTTATTCTTGCCGTTTGAGTTTTTTTGCGATTGGACCCAGTGCTTCTTGTGAATCTTCCTCATCAGGCCAATCGCGTTGTAGCAATCCAAAATCCATCGACTCTCTTTCTCGAGCATCCTCTATATTGTCCTGTTCTCCATTGTGTGCATCACGAAGGGCGAGAGATTGGTTCAACAGGGCCATGGTTCTTCTAAGCGAGGCAGATTGGGTTTTTTGATCCGTAAAATATCCGAATATCGAATAGTTATCATCGAGCGCTACGAGATTGAAACCTTTCAGCAAATCATCCTCAACAAGACGATAACGATACTTACCTGCCAGTTGCCAACGTCCATCCTGAAGTCGAATCATGACCATGGCTTCTTTATCGCTCAACAATTCCATCAAGGGATGTGCTGGGTTAACTGCAAACGGGGTATTACTCCAATCAACCCAACGGCGCCAACTCAGTATGAGTGCAGGAATCATCAATAGCAACAGCAATATTCGTATCGACCAAAATGGAATAAGAACGAAGGCGAGCTGGATTGCGATGATAAGCGCAGCAGATTGAAACTGAATCGTCCTTCCCTTTTGCAAAGCCTGAGGGGTTTCTGAAAATCGAATGAAGCCATCATCAAGGCCTTTTGTAAAATCACTCATTTTGATCACTCCAGTTCGGCTACAGGTATCCGAACATCTTCATAGGTTTCATTCCACGTATCAACATCTTCAACAAAACGCTGAATTTGTCGTAGATGGGCAATCACATCGATGTGCCAGATGTGAGTCCAAACATCTAATTTGGGGAGAAGTTTCTCCCACTGATTCAAGACACCTCTTCTCTTTTCTCGTTGATGATTGTAAAGAAGAGCTGCCGTTTGAATGAGGCCTTGAACGCCTAAAATTTCTGGACGAGGGGCCTCACGTCGTTTAAGAGAATTCCATAGATCCTCCCATGATTCATGGGCATGCCAGAATCGTGTAGAATTAAACTCCAGAATCCCTTCTTGCAAGAGAGTATTCTCTGCTTCCGTTAATGGCAATGCCTCCATAGTTGGCCCAAGAGGTTCTCTGTTGAAATCCTTCGGTTTTGCCCAATTGGGGCACACACTTCAAAAGATGAAAGCCAATCTAAGGGTTTGAGGGGTGAGCCAAATGTTCGATTTTATACCGGGAGATGTTCTTGAAAGTCGAAAAGGTGGTGCAAACACGTTACGACACCTCGCACAAGAATTAGCAACTCTCGAACGAAACGGTTCAATCCTCATCGAACGCCATATTCCTGAAATTGGCCTACGAACAGGTCATCTGCTCATTTTTGACGGGACTCTTGCGAGTGCTTATCATCAAGCAGACACACATCGTTATGGAATTGAAGCATTGCTTGAAATAGAGTCCGATGCATCTGCACCAGACGCAACTGTAAGTCTTCATGAGATGACTGAACAATCCTTCCTCGCCTCCTCGGTGGCATATCCTCAAGCAAATCTTGTCGATTCCAAAGAAGAATTCATCAAAGATGAAGCATGGTGGGCAACTGTTCGTGCACCTGTAAGAAGACTCGATCGTGATGAGAAGTTACCTGAAATCGAGTCAACCATTGAGGCTCCTGAATTCATTCGGCACAAAACACAAGCCAGAATACAAAACCTCACAGGCCCTGTACTCAAAAGGGGACAAACATTGTTGGAAAATGCTGTTGAACCAACTGCGGCATTCAATCTCGCAGAAGCCCTTCGAATGCATGGACGCCCATTATTGGCCATAACCAGGCAATCTCCTGAGAGACTCAAAGTAAACCACCAGATTGAATCTGCGGACTGCAGATGGTTAACCGAGAAAGAACATGAACGTACACTAGAGCCGTCTCTTGAGTCCATACGCAAAGAAATTGATTCATTTTTCCACGACAATTTACGGGCAATACTCGTTCTGGAAGGAATCGAATATTTGGCGGGCATCCACGGTGAACAAAAGGTCATTGAAATGGTGCGAGGCATTGTCGATGAGACCCGATACACAGACAATGTAATGCTTCTTTCGTCAAATTTAGAGGCATTTACACAAATACAACGTTCAAGATTACAGAGGGAATTCGATACAATAGAAAGTTCCCAAATAAACACATGGCTTCTCGATAAGGAATTACTCTTAGACCATCCCTTTTGTCAACCACCAGATGAAGAAGAGTTGGCTTGGATTGAACAACACCTACGCGAGAGCCTCGCAGGACTTCGCAGTGAGGAGCCCGAGCCAGCCCATCTGGAAGTAGAACAGATTCCACTTCCCGTTGTTGAAGAAGATATACTCGAAGTTGTTGAATCAGATCCAATAATCGAAGAATCACATTCAGTAGAGAAAAATCTGATTCTAGAGGCTGAAGTCGAACAGATTACAATCACCAAAAAACCGCGTCCTGCCCAGAGAATGGTTCGCCGCAAGAAGAAGTCTGAAACTAAGCAAAGCAACACGAGAGTTGAGAAACTGAATGCCGCCTCAAAGCGTACTGTTGACATCGGAACAATGGAAACAGATGATTCCAACACACCGAGTTTGGATCACCTCGTGAAAGCTGCTGCAAATCTCAGAGAACGACGTTTCCCTGAACAAAAGAAACTCCTAAGCCCACAACGATTAGGCAAAGCAGCAACGAGTTCTGTTTCCAAAAAGGACCTGAAGTTACCACCAATAAAAGGGACAAAGACGCTCACGTTGAAGCAACGTTCGGCTCTTAAGCAATCTAAGGGCAAGCAGAAAACATCCCCACATGCAAGAGAATATGCTTCGGCTACTCAACAGCAAGAACCCGTTCACGACCATCAAACTGATTCTGATAAGGAGAAGAGCGCATGAGTATTAAACGTACAAATCGACTCAAAATTGCTCTTCAGAAAGCAAAGGCAAACTTGCCGGAAAAAGAGGTTCATACTACGAACCAATCTAACTTGGGTCGCCTCTTGAATAAACCAACCTCTCTCAAGGAAGGCAGGAAGTTCATGGGAGCACAACAAGTTCATGAACGCCCACTCATTGATGCCATTGCAAAGGAAACCTTTGGAGAAGATGCTGAATATGTTCCAAAACTTAATCTTCGAAATCCAAGTGATCAGCATTCAAACGCTGAGCATATTGCATCACGCCTCAAAAATATGAGAGAACGTGTTACTGTAGAATCCACCACACCCTTAGGCACACGTGTCGGATTCTCGGTCGATGGAAAACCATTGTGGGCATCGATAATCGACGAACAACGCCAATATTCAACTCATACATTGAATGAAGAGTTAGCGCCCTTACAGCCTCATGAAAGGCTTCATCACACCAAACTTGCACCTTCAAATTCAGCTTGGCCATTGCAACTTCAAGTCAATCAAAAGAAGACGTTCAAACAATGGAAAGTTTATCCAGAGAATACTGGCCCTACTCAAGCCTGTGAATTAGTGATCGATACACTCGGAAATCAAATCAATCCAATGCTTATGATTGGAGCAAATGGAACTGGGAAAAGTCATTTATTGCATGCAACTGGACAAAGCGTCCTTCGGTATTACGATAGAGAAGTACGAATAATTCGAGGAACTGAACTGATCAGTGCAAGTCGCTTACCTCATGACTGGCATGAAGCATTGGCAAATACCTGCCTGCTGCTAATCGACGACCTCCACCTTGTATCGGACAGTGAAGAAATCGCCACCAATTTAGGCCACCTTATCGACCATAGCCTCAATTTGGGAATTCAAGTCCTTGCAACTTCGTTCACACATCCGGATTCATGGGCTTCATCAAGACTCTGGGATGTAATGAAAAATTCGTCCTCAGTAGAACTATTACCAATTTCCTCAACCAGCTTGGCACTGCATGTTAAACGAGAAAGTTCACTTCAAGGATTACTGCTTGAAGATGCGCATATCATGCATCTTTTAGAACATACAGGCAACGATTGGAGAAGTGTAAATTCCGCTATTGCAATGCTCGTAAACGCAAGTCAAAAAGGAGATAATGCTCATCATCCAGAAGATGTATTACGGATTCTTGCAAATAGACCAAAACAAGAGGAAAGCGTTTCCAATCGTAGTGGCACGAGCATCACTCTTGCATCAGACATCGTTCGTACAGCAACTGACGTCATTTATTCTGATAAAGAAATAGGCGGCATCGAGTTACATACTTCAGCAGTGGATCTCCCAGAAGATGACTGGGAACCAAAAATGGTTACAGCCGATGAAATCCTTAGAGCGAATGATTTGATTGAGCAGCATCTCAAGACAACTCTAGAAGAACTAACACCAGAGGCTCCAAGTGTTCTCGATGTTGATTCCAGAGATCAACATTTAACGCATCAACTTGGCCAGTTGGGCGAAAGAGATGTTGATTCAGCCGTGGATGTCATGGTTGGAATCGATACTGAAATTGATCGTGTGATGGCTGAGAGAGAGCAACAGATGGTGCGAGATGACCTTCGCCTAAGAAATCTTGAATCGCAAATGGAAGCTCTACTCGATAGAACCTCAAGTGCCGATGCCAACGAATTAATTGACATCGTTGATGAGTTACGCCACATTGAACATGAGTTGGGTCTTGTTAGCGAAGATGCTATGGAAGCGTTTGAGCTTGAAGATGAGGAAGATAAAAATCTCGTTCGTTTGGCACGGATTCGGCCAAAATCAATCCTGACCGGTGAACAAGAATGAGCGACTCGTGGTGGTCAAAAGGAGTCCCCTTTCAATGCCAACCAGATTGTGGACGTTGTTGTGATCAACCAGGAGGGATTGTCTATCTCGCACCAACTGACGCTGAAAGGCTTGCAGACCATGCTGGAATGGAAGTCGAGGCATGGCTAAAACGAGATTGTACGAAAACCCTTGATGGTCGATACGTTCTTCGTTCTCGCCAAGGTGATGGTGTGTGCATTTACCTAAATGGACAGAAACAATGCAATGTCTATCAAGTTCGACCACAGCAATGCAAGGCATTCCCTTGGTGGTCTGAAAATCTACGAAGTAAGCGTTCTTGGAAACAAGTCAAAGACTCCTGTCCTGGTCTGACCGCCGAAGATGCAATTGTAATTTCAGGAGAGGAAATCAAACTCCACGTTCACGCTGACCGACAATCAACCCGTGGATTTCGAACATGGGAATAACTGGTATTAGGTGTAATTACCAACACCAGTTGGTTGTTTTTTCGTACTTTCCTTTATACGGATGACATGATTCGGATGATACGGTGAGACAGTGACTGATGAGGCAAAACATCTTCTTGATTTGACTGAAGAGCACCTTGACATTGGTATGCGTGGCGTTCCGGTCGGCACATGCCGAACATCATACGTAACTCCTGGCGAAGGTGTTCATTACTGCGGCTATCCGATAGCAGAACTTGCTGAAATGGAACCAGAAGACGTCGTATACCTCCTCCATAACAAGGAACTCCCAACAGAGGAGCAATCTCTTGAATTCAGAAAAGAACTCGCAAAACGTGCTGAAATGCCTGGTGATCTAACACCTATTTTTGCAAGCCTACCAAGAGATGGACATCCCATGGATTGGCTATCAATTGGAATTCATTCACTTGGTATGATGGACTGTAAGAACAACTGGAAAGAAGATGCACTCAATCTACTGGCTCGTATGCCTCGCCTGATGGGCCTCATGTTCCGATATCGAGAAGGACGTATTGAGAATATTCCAGAAGATAACACCTCGCTCAGCATGGTTCAACGATTCACAAATACATTGCAACTTGAAGATGTTGATCAAGAAAAACTTGCTAAGATAATCTCGGTCTATCTGGTACTTCACATGGACCACGGCGGCGGTAATCTCTCAACATTTGTTGGTAAGGCTGTAGCAAGTAGCCATGCAACACTCTACTCATCCATCGCTAGTTCAATGAATGCCCTTAGTGGACCTCTCCATGGCAGAGCAAACCAATCTTGCCTCGAGTTTGTACTTCGTGTCGGGACCTCAGTACCTGAAGAAGTCGAGCACTTTGTTCGAACAGAACTCGAAGAAGGCCGCCCCGTCTTTGGATTTGGCCACGCAGTGTTGCGCTCTGAAGACCCAAGAGCAACCGTTCAGTTTGCACTAGGCGAGAAACTGTGCCCAGATGACGAGAACTTCAAGATCATTCGTACACTTCGAGAAGTTGCGCCACGTGTCTTGTCAGAGAATCCGAAAATTTCCAATCCGAACGCAAATGTTGACATCGCATCCGGTGCACTACTACACCATGTAGGATTAACAAATCCAAGTTACTACACCACATTCTTTGGTTGGGCCCGAGTTATTGGAATCGGCGCACAAATCTTCGACGAGCGTGTTGTTATGCGTGGTGGAAAGGGTGTTCCAATCTACCGTCCAAAATACATTGCTCGAGAGCAATCTCTCCGTCACATCGAGTGATCAGGAATTCATGTCGATTTCAACATAACCATCTTTTTCTCGTACTTCATACGTTTTCAATGAAGATGGTTTTCTCAACTTACCAAGCATTTTTCCATACAACGGGAAATAGGGAGCTGGTGACCATTCGTTGACAGAACCATCTTCGGGATGATATGAAGATTGATGGAGAGGACATCTTAAGCATCCATCTTTGATTTTCCCACCCCAGTGTAGCGGCCAAGCCATGTGCCTGCACAGTGCATTTGTCCCAAATATGCCTTCTTCGGTTCTCATTACTGCAACCATTTTCGCACCAATAGCCTTGCCTTTCACCTTATTCAACTTCAATTTCGAACTTTTGCACACTTTTTTCCAACGGCGGTCTTCCTCTGACATATCTGTTCATATCAGAGTTCGTTTATGAATAAGTGTTCAAAATCGAATGTGCTTTTGTTTCAAATATGGAACACTCATTTATACCTCGTTCCGAGGGATTCAACCTATGCAGAACCCATTCAATGCACTCACTCAGGCATCTGTAACTCGTCCGAAGACAGTAATAGCAGTCATTCTTGTCACCACTATTGGTCTTGCATCGATGGCTCAATTCATAAATTTTGATAACAGCGAAGACGCTTTTTATCCACAAAACGATACAACTGAACTTCTTTATGAGATTGAAGATCGTTACCAAGCTTCGCTTGATTTTGTCCGAATTATCGATGAGATCGAACAAGGTGAGATGAAAACTGAATCTGCGTGGAAACAATTTGCACTTATTGAGGCAAATCTATCCTCTGATGAAACATTCTTGCCATATCACGAGCCTTTGTTTGGTGGAAAGGCAACAAGTGGACCTGCTGGATCTGCTCTTTTTTGGCTGAACACACAAGATCCTGTTACAACACAAGAATGGAGAGATGCTCTTAGCCTCCAACTCGCAAACGCTACTGTTGCTGACGAGGAGAACTTTTCAGCCGCACTTAGTGACCTTTCTGCAACCATCGCAATGATTCCATCACCAAGAGGTCCAACTGCTCAAGAATTAGTCGATTGGCAACCAGGAGACGTTAATTTATGGCAACAACGGATGGATGATAATTTGTCAATTCGAACTGAACTTGGTGCACTTCAAGGCCAAATCCAAGGATTAATTTCTGCCCGTACCAGTCCGAACGAAATTGGACCTGTTGCAGCTGTAACCGGCCCTTTGCAAGGAAAGATTGGAACATATATTGGCCTTCAAAATATCGATCATAGAGGGAACATCGTCAGCACTATGCCAGCTGAAGATAAGAACGACCCATGGTCAAGTGATGGCCCTGTCCTCATCAGTTTAGTCGTATCAACAGAGCCTGCTAACTATGATGATGCTGAGATTAGTGGAGATGTTCAAGAACTCATTACAGAATGGACAGAAGACAGTCTTGAAGAGATCAAGGTGTCGACTGGCGACGAAGAATTACGAATATTTTCATTCTCAGCATTTTCTTATCAACAAAGCGCAAACATTGGAAAGGAGATAGGAATGTTAACCTCTCTTGCTCTTTTGTTTCTTACTGTCATCCTCTATCTCAAATTCAGATCTGTACGTGACACAGGATATGTCATTGGTTTGACCGTTTTAGCAATCTTAGCCACCTATGGTGCCGCAGGAGTATTCAGGCTCACATTTAACGCTGCAATGAACAGCATTCCTATTCTCTTACTTGCAATTGGCGTGGATTATGGAATTCACGTTGTAACACGGATAAGAGAGGTCATGCAGGATATTGAGAGAGATGATCCAAAAGGCAGAATCACACTTGCAGACTTTGAACCCGATGTTCGCAAGAAAGCAATTCGTTCTGGAGCAATTCTAACATCCGGAGCACTTGTTATTGCAATCTTCACCGACATGGTTGGATTCCTATCGTTCAGATTGTCATCACAGATGTTCTTGGTCAACTTTGGTACTGTTATCGCACTGGGCTTATTTGCGATTTATGTGCTGAGCATATCTCTTCTGCCAGCACTCATGACCACATTCCCGAGTAAAGCACTCCCATTGGCTAAATCTGGAGCAATGAACGAAACGAAACTAACTCGGAAACTTGGAGACATGGCAGAAAAGGACCCTCTCTCAGTAATCATAGTCACTGTGTTACTTTCACTTCCTATGCTTTACGGCATGAGCACTCTTGAAGTTGGATTTGATACGCAAGGTCAGTTTGATGATTCTCTAGAGGTTGTACAAGACTTCCTCATGATTGCTGAAGAGTTCCAAAGCAGCCCAACTCCGCTCTATGTTGTTCTTGAAGGAGACATTGTTTCTCCTCAAGGATACGAAGCATACAATATAGCCATAGCAACGTTACAAGATACTGCTGGTGTTTCCGGGATACCTACTGGGTTGTGGGACACGCTTGAAACCTCACGTACAACGAACGCTGAACTTGATACATTGATGGGCAATCTTTCAACGGATATGGAAAGTTACCAATCACTCAAGACGTACTTATTGGAACATCCAACTGGACGTGACATTACCGATTCTTTGCTTTATACTGATGGTGAACAAACGATTCTATCATTCCAAGCGAGTACACTTGATTGGAAAGACACTGTTGACTTTGAAACTGGTTTGTCAGATGCACTTGCTGATTCTGCTTCTTCCACTAACGGATCCTACACAATGGAATTAAGTGGACGTGCCTTAATCCTGGCACAGATTAGTGCTGATGTAGCAGTATCTGCAGTCACCTCAACCGCAATCGTAGCTGGAACAATTTTGATCGTACTTATCATCATCCAATTCATTCGAACAAACGATGTCGTCCAAAGTGTACAACGTGGTGTCGTCACTTGGATTCCGTTGATTATGGTAGTATTGTGGGTCTATGGAATCATGGGACTTGCTGGATATCAATTGAATTCCCAAACCGTTACGATTGGAGCACTTGCTCTTGGACTTGGTGTTGATTATGCCGTTCACTATGTGATTCGATTAGAAGAAGAAGCAGAATTGCATCCAGAGAAAGACATCTCTGATTGGACATCTAAGACAACGGCAACAACTGGAAGAGCCATGTTTGGAGCTGCACTGAGTACAGCCGGAGGATTTGCAATTCTCAACTTCTCAGGTCTTCTTCCATTGCGATTGTTTGGCCAGGTGTTCATCGTTGCCATCAGTTTAGCAATGATCTCAAGTGTTACGCTCCTACCTGCATTGTATGGGCCGTTTTTGCGTCGAGATGCAAAGCGTCATCTGAAGCATCATGAGAGCGAGTGATGTTACAACACAGGTCTCTGAGTCTTTCCGGAACCACGATGCCCAATCATTCTAACGAATTCCCATGGCATGCTTACGCTCTGTGTGGAATGAGTCAGCATCTCATCGATGGAGGGTTGCCAATTCCATTTGGCTTTCCAGTACGAAAGAAGTTCACGCCGTCTTGAAGGATCTGCTTCGCTCCAAGGAGGTGTTTCATTTTTCAGTTCTGTCAGAACAGACAAGTGATTCTCTTCATCCGTGGCATTGAGCAGGCTTTGTTGCCCTTCATCAAGAGGGAAAGTAGCCGGTTGTTGCCAACGAGCATGGCCACTTGGTAGCCATGTAAGGTCAGGATCGCTATAATCGGTAAGTGCTGAAAGACCTGCATTGAGTACTGAGTGCTCTCGATTGGGTTTAACAGGCCAAAGGTAAACTGGAAAACCTTGCCTTTGCTTTGTTAATGTCTCAAGTTGTTTCCCATGCAATCCAACCGTTTTCCCAACAGGAATACGATTTGTCGGAGAGACCAGATATTCAATTGCACAAGGCATCATCGGAGAACCATTTTTTTGATGCTTTTTCTTGAGACGATTGAAGGAGTTTGAAATAAACTCAGGGAGTGCAAAGGTTCGATGAGTTCTGCGTCCACCAAAAGGACGAATATTTGGCCGAAGAGATGACCAAGGAGCTTTGATTCCACCGTACTTTGTTGCTACATCCATACGCGAATGGAAAGCATAGTGAACAATCGATTTGAGAGGAATGTTATACTCATCAAGAAGTTGTTCTGCACCATGCATCGTTTGACCCATATGCACATCGTGCTTCTTACGAGCAAATAGCCCCCCTGAGCGCTTAACTTTCAGACTCGGACGCTTTGTTTCGACAACAAGGACCTTCCCTTCATCCTGAACTGCTTTTTGAATCACAGAATGGTTGAGCAATTCCTCAAATGAACAGAAACCGAATTCTTGTAGTTCATCCAAGGTCCAATCTTCAACAAAGGGTGAACGACCTGATAGCAGACCTGGATCTACTGAGATGGTACGGTCATGGTGGATGACGATTTGATCATCACTTGTTAGACGAATATCAAATTCAATTCCATCAAACATCTGCATCCCATGTACAAGGCTTGCGAGGGTATTTTCTGGTGATTGAATATGCATCGGTTTCGTTCAACCCAGACGATTCCTCTTTTTCAATCTCCGCTCAGTTCAGTTGGCTTCAATCCCCCATATTATCGCACGAGGTTGGTAAAACCTCTATATGAGCAGTCACCGCAGGCGGGCTATGAGTCCATGGACAATCATGATGAGCATGATACTGCTATTGACTCCAGTGATCTGCTATATTTTCTCCTTAAATCAAAAGTCTTCGAGATTACCCTTCGGAAAATGGATGCAGACGATTCACGAACAACGGTATTATATCCACGCCATGGGGTACATCGTTATCATCAATTGGAAAGGTCTTACTGATCGGCTAAATGAACCGATTAAATCGACAGTTGGCCACTGGACTGATTCAGTTCATGCGCTGGAAGGAAACTTCGTGTTGTGGGTACAAACAACGTTCGAAAATGATATTCTCACTGCATTCTTGAATTTCCATTATCTCTTTGTCTATCTCTTCCTCATCTATGTGACAACAGTGTATTATGCATACACAAGTGACCGTGATATGACTGATAAGGTCACGATGAATTATCTCCTTATCTATGCACTTGCAGTCCCGTATTATCTCTTTTTCAATGTCGAAGTAACATCATCATGGATACCTGGAATGGATGCGTTGTTGTACCACGATGGAATGTATGCCACATTCTACGCCACGCACGATCCGCTTGACAATGCAGTTCCATCGCTTCACGTCGCAATTCCATTTGGGATCTTAATGCTGAATTATCTTCATGTTAAGAAGAAAGGAATTGCAATGAAAGAATGGAGGCATTACCGATACCACATGTTCATCCTCATCAATACGTTAGTGTTCATCTTTACAATCCTCTATCTTGGCATTCACTGGGTCGCAGACATACCTCTGGGCATGCTTGTTGGCGGCATTGGTGCTCTCTTCATCCACCATTTGCAGCCTCGTTTACGAAATGATTTTGGCCCAATGTTCAAAGGAGTTTCAAAAGAAAAAGTGCGTAAGCATATCTTCGTTGAAGGTACGATTTTGCTCCTCATGATGGCGGCGATTATGGGTGCGATAAATTATCAAGACTCAACCAATGATGACCAAGCTTCCTTTCGATTAGGATCAGGAGATACTGTCCATGACCTCATCCATGAGATGGGGCCTGAACTGAGCGTAATGACAACAATCCACAATATGGACAGTTCCCAGACTCTTGAGTATGCCATTATTACGGTTGATTTAGCAGAAAGTGGATTCAAGGATTACAGAGTTGACTGGGATGAAATGCAAGAGTTGGCAAATGAACATTGCACACAAAGTGTTGATTGTGTCTCCTCACTCACGCCAGGACAAGATAGAATTCTACAACTTAATTCATCTAATGTTTACACCTACATATTCCTACACCACAGCGGTGACGATGGTGTCATGGAAGTGCAAATCGTTTCAGAGTATGAAGGCGCATCAACAGCGATGAACAAAGCGATTGCGCTGTCGATACCATCGCTTTACATCACTGGTTTTGTGATTTATCGATTACTACGCTTAAGCCAAAATGGAAGAAGTTGGTATGATTCAACACCTTCTCACACTTGGGAAGAGGAATGAGCATTCCCTTATTGGGAGGCATCTCGTGGGATTGACATGGCGTCCAAGACTTCTCTGGAAGACGCTGTATCTGAACTAATGGATTCTCCAGGTGGAGAACTGCTTTCAGCATTAAGAATCCATCTTCGCAAGAGGGCTTTTGCACTCTTCGGCCTCTTTCTAGCAGGCTTAATCGCTGGGTTTCCTATTGCAAAAGGCATCATCAAATGGATCATTGATGAACAACGACTTCCAAATGATGTCAATGTCATCGTCACCTCTCCAGTCGAATTCATCATGCTACAAATACAACTTTCAGCAAGTCTTGGCCTCTTCCTAGCCTTTGGGTTCTTGATTGTTGAAGCATCATTCAGAGGAGTAAAACATCCTGTTGTCAAAGCAAGAATTGCAGAATTAGACCTGAAAGCACCTCGTCCATCGATGGCGATGGTACTATCTGTCGCTTCAAGCATTGGACTTGCGATTTTAGGAATCATTTACGCTTGGGAACTCTTGACCCCTATGCTTCTAGAATACCTCAGCAATGATGCGCAAGAAGCTGGCCTTTCAACACAATGGAAGTTGGCCGCATATGTGGGATTTGTTCTTAATTTAGCAATTGCTTCAGCGATCGGATTCCAAGCGCCTGTGGTTACAATGCTTGCGTTAAGGGTTGGCATGGTCGAACAAAAAACAATCACAATGTATCGAAAACACATTTGGTTTTCTTCATTTGTTCTCGGTGCAATGTTCTCGCCACCAGACCCGCTTTCGTTGTTCTTGGTTGCACTTCCAATTATTCTGCTGTTCGAAATATCCCTCATCATTGATCGGATTCTTCCGAAACGATGAGCGCCGGAAGAGCCGATTCTATAACAGGCATATGCCCTGGTCTATGACCCCAATTTGGGGTATGGAAATCAGAACCAACGGTTACACCTAGTCCGGCTTTTGTAGCAGCTTGCCAAATAGAATGGCGCTCCTCATCGGAATGGCTCCGATGGAAGGCTTCAATTGCATCAACCTTTGACTCTTTGAGATGTTGAACAAGCCGTTCGTATTCAACTCCGTAATAGCGAGGATGAGCAAGAGAAGTAATTCCTCCCGCTGCGTGAACCAAACGGCTTGCTTCCGCAAGAGAGGGTTTTGGACGTATAACACTGCATGGACGTCCATCACCAAGCCACAAATCAAACGCTTCATTCATTGAACTAACATGGCCAGCATCGATCATTGCTTGAGCCAAATGAGGACGGCCTACACTTCCCTGGGCACGATTCAAAACATCGTCCACTTCAATCTTCATCCCAAAACCATTGACCAATTGAATCATTTCAAGCATACGAGGAACTCTGTCATTTTGCAATGGATCGAGCCATTCTTTGAACAATTGAAGACCTTCTGGATTCGGATGGTATGGGAAATAGGCAAGTAAATGCCAAGATGTTGGTGAACGATCACGGCCAGATTCAGACAGGATATCTTCGTCCCATGGAAGTTCAACATCACATGTCAATTCAACTCCAGGAACAAAGCGTATCCCATGATTAGATGCAGAAATCTTAGCTTCATCCCATCCAGAGATGGTATCATGGTCAGTAAGTGACCAAACATGAACTCCTTCAGAAGCCATACTCGATGCCAAATCTTCTACGCTTAGAGAACCATCACTGTGGGTAGTGTGTGAATGGAGGTCATATCGTTCGCTCCATTCCATGTTCATTCCTCCAGTCCACTTCTTTTGAATCTCTCGTCATTTATTCAAAACAAATCATCGAGATTTGGAAGGGTTGGTACTTCATTTTTAGGTTCACTAAACAACGATTCTAGGTCCGGCAAGAGCGGAATTTCAATTGGTTCGTCATCAAAATCAGGAAGCACTGGTAATGGTATGCTTGCAGGACCATTTGAAACAAATTCCGTTTGTTTTTTACCAATCGGAAGGTCATTGGATGTTGCATTAACTCCTGGAAGAGGAATGTAAGCAGGACCATCTGAAACGAAATTACGTCCATCATCAATACGCTTTTCATCCTTCAACGATTCTTCTGGAAGTGAATTTTGCGGAGATAAAAGAAGAGTCTCAGAATCAATATTTGTTCGCTCGAGTTGTTCAGTCTCCATAACAGATTCAGAAACTGTAGAATTTCTCTCAGCAACAACTGCAGAGGCATAGGCTCCCAAAGAACCAGATGAAAGAGAAGTGATGGCAGAGGAAACAGACTGTTGATCAACGTCACGTTGTGAATCACCGAGAACTGATGAAATAATGCTTGAAGTTCGTTCGTGGTATTCATTCGAATATGGTTTTGAGTATTGATTCGATACTGGAGTGGCTATGTTTTCAAACGATTCAAGTTGTTCTGCCACGGTTGGTTGTTTCGGTAACTCAGGTACTGGTCGTAGTTGACGACCCCAAAAAGAAACCAGTACGAGCAAGAATGTTGCAATTGCCCAAACAGTTTCCTGCAGATTCCAGCCTGTTTGACCCCAATAGGAATCGGTTCCACCTGCAATGAAATGATCAAATAATGGAGCGATAAGTACACGTTCACCAGAATGACCAGGATATTTCCCAGCAAAGGCATTGACGAGAAGCAGCACTGCAGAAAGGCCTGAGAGAACAGATGCGAACACCGCAATACGAGGCGCTTTTTGTTCCATGATAATCCCGTCAATTCTTAGAAAGTAGTTCAGCAGAAGTCACTGTGTTGGCCATGAGCATTGCCACAGTCATTGGACCTACGCCACCAGGTACTGGAGAAAGGAGAGATGCAGTCTCTGCAACATCTGGGTGAACATCGCCTGCAAGCCTCCAGCCACGATCTCTTGAAGCATCGTCGACTCGGTTAATTCCAACATCAACAACGATAGCACCGGGCTTAACCCAATCAGGCTTCACCATCTCAGGACGGCCCACAGCTGCAATGAGAACATCTGCTTCTCGACACTCTGCTTGAGCATCCTTTGTTCTGGAATGCACAATCGTGACGGTTGCGTCAGCACCTTTTGCTGCCATGAGTAACGCTTGAGGCATACCGACATTGAACGAACGCCCAAGAACGACTGCTTTCTTTCCAGTCAAATCGACGTTCGCCCAACTCAACATTTCCATTACCCCAGAGGGTGTACACGGAACCATTCCATCAGAACGACCTTGGACGAGACGGCCAAGATTGACTGGATGAAAACCATCAACATCCTTACGAGGGTCAATCAATTCAGTTAGCATCTCTTCGTCCATATGTTTAGGCAATGGGGATTGAATGAGTATTCCGTGCAGATCATCTTGTTGATTCAAATCAAGAATATGTTGAGCAACAACATCCTGTTCAGTGTCCGTAGGCAACTCGATGTGCGTGGACTTTATTCCTAAACGGCCACAAGAACGTACTTTGTTGTTCACGTAAACATGTGAAGCGGGATCATCGCCGACGATGATAACGGCAAGATGAGGTTGTACTGAGCATTCTGAGATTCGACTTTTCAATCGTTCCTCTAGGTCAGCAGCACATGCTTTACCGTCAAGTCGTGTTGCGCCCATAGCACATCGTGCGACTAATTCGGTTTGAGCATTCGCATCCAATAGGGTTGAAATTATGGAGCCAACGGAGGGACTCGAACCCCCGACCGCCTGATTACAAATCAGGCGCACTACCAGCTATGCTACGTTGGCCTTGTTAGGCCATTCTCATCCCCTTCATGAAGGAAACGGTCAAATCTCGACAAGGTCAATAGGTAAACCCACTTCCGATGGATATGGACGAAGCGCCCGGAGAGTCTCTCATCAACACCCTTGCTTCAACCCGAATTGGTAATGATACCATCTTCAGTTGGTTTGCCCGATATCAGCAAGCGAAGAGTGACGGACATGATGCTGTTAACGGAACAGTCGGTTCTCTCCTCGAAGATAACGGGCAACTTGCAATCAATCATGTCGTTGACGATATGTTGCGAAACGCACCTCCGCTTGAATTTGCATCTTATGCTCCATTGAAGGGTTTGCCCGCATTCCTTGATTTGAGCATCTCTCTGGCTCTTGGAGACCATCGCTCAACCTTGGAAGAAATGGGTTTCTCATTCACATCAACCGCAACACCTGGTGGTTCTGGAGCACTTTTCCTCGCCGCCTCTAATCTATGTGAACGAGGAGAAGCAATCCTTCTGCGCGACAGATATTGGGGTCCATATGCTGGATTCTTGAAGGGATGTGGCCTTGGAATGGCAACATGGCCACTCTTACCTGAAGCAGGAAGCGAATACCCGTTTTTCGCAGATACTGCATTCGAGAAAGAAGTCGAACAACTTGCTTCAACACAGAGTACTGTGATGGTATGGCTGAATGATCCTGCCCACAACCCTACTGGATTGACGATGTCTGCTGAAGGACGAAGAGCAGCCCTTGATGTCATGATGGCAAGTGCTTCCCGACACCCAGAAATTGGACATACACTTCTCTTAGATGCAGCATACAGTTTGTATGCGGATGAACCGCATGGATGGGGAGAGACCATTGTAGAGACCATGGAAGACGGAACGCCATGGCCAGAGAACTTCCTCATCACCTATGCTGTTTCAATGTCCAAGTCCCATACTGCGTACGGATTGAGAACTGGAGCACTTATTGCCATTCATCCAGATCAGAACGTCACAGAACGACTACGAGGCATCTTAGGTGTAACAGGACGACAGACCTGGTCTGCTGCACCAAGATTGCTCCAATATACTGCAGCAGAATTACACTCAAATCCTGAAACTGCAAGTGCTTGGTCAGATGAGCGATATCGATTGCAAGGACTTCTCATCGAGAGAAGAAACGCATTCGTAAATTCCTGTAAAGAACTCAATGTACCGATTAATCCAACACACGATGGATTCTTTGGATGGCTCGAACATCATGACCCAGAATCAATCACAGAGAAATGTGCAGCAGACCATGTCTATCTTGTACCACTGCAAGGCGGTGTTCGAATAGGTTTGTGTGCAATACCACTCTCTTCGATTCACAGAGTGGTTGAAACGCTTCAAAAAGCATTGAACTGAGGATGAACTATGGTACGTAATGTACGAGAGAATCTCATCCTTTCAGGAATGATATGCATCGCTTTCGGAGGATTCCTAACCATTGGAGGTGTTCTTTCAATGGGAGTGATCATTGGTGTTTCTGGAGTATTTCTCTTTGTCATTGGCATGGGCACTTCGAGCAACCAAACACTCGCACCTGCAGAGATAGCTGCATGGAAACCGTCAGCAGAACAACTTCCAGATGCTAATCGAATCATGTATCGAGTGGACGTCACCATCGACGAGCCTAAGAAAACTACAATCCTCTGTGGTCCATGTGGAACTGTCACCGAACTTGACGGTGATCGCCCATCTGAATTCACTTGCCCATCATGCAACAAGAAGTTGTATGAGGACGAAGAAGAATAATCACTTCTGTTCGAATTCGTACCCTTGCTGGGTTGTTTCTTGTGGCATTTGTTGCACTGGCTGTTGCATTTGTTGTACAGGCTGTTGCATTTGTTGCATAGGTTGTTGCATCATTTGCCCACCCATCATCTGTCCACCTTGTTGCATCATAACAACAGG
>Ga0206677_10000173_pt1 | contig 58198 bp, 80 predicted proteins | sample M130m12015metaG_FD_155475 | JGI IMG/M metagenome (GOLD analysis project Ga0206677, IMG submission 155475) | Ammonia-oxidizing marine archaeal communities from Monterey Bay, California, United States - M1 30m 12015 | ecosystem: Environmental > Aquatic > Marine > Intertidal zone | place: USA... | reverse complement strand
AACCCTGATCCTTTAGAATACTAACGCCCTTGTCTCGAAAGTAGGACGCTAAGTACCCAAGGTCAGGGTCATTCGCCATGTGCGTAGTCTGTTTAACTACCGATGGCTCCATTTGTTCATAGTATTTCTGGGTATGTTTTAGCGTTTCTTCCACCCACTCTGACCGCTCTTCACGGTATATAGGCGTTGAGAAATACGCATACGATTCCATTAACTATTTACAAAAGCTTCGAGCGTAGTCGCCATAGCAGTTATATCGGTAGCACCAATAACGCTTCCGGCCGCAGCCGTCTTATGGTTTTCCATAACGATATCTTTAGCCATACGCAACGTTTCTAACTTAGCGCGTTTGGAATCCGCCGCATTCTGGTTAGCCATTCGGTTATTGTCTATAGTTGTGTGGTAGTCAACTTGATTTTGTAACTCTTCTGGTAATGCCATTTTAGTAGCCTCCTAGGCTGTATTAAATTATGTGGTTAAATCTTTAGCCGGTATTGTAACATACCAAGTTGTACCGCCATCCGGCGAAAAGAAAAACCAAATGTCTACTTCATTAGCGCCCGTGCTTCTACTGATAGACCCGCCCGGATACTTAAAGGTGCCACCCGACAAAACTACTGTCCTAGAGGCCGTGGCATCGTTAGTAAGAATTAGCGTGAAAGACGTAGCCCTATTAGAGATACCGTTAGGGGTAGCCAACGTAAAGGTGCAGTTACCCGTTAGGGTCGCAGTAAATACGTTACCGTCGTCGCAGTCGATAGTTTGCGACGTTCCCGTGTTGCCAATAACAGATACACGGTCCGAAAACACACCTGACATAAAGCTTGAGGTGACATTAAATTCGCCAGTGCCTTTGGGGGCTATATCTAAACTTATATTAGTGTCGGTACCTGTGGCGGATAAAGATGGGTGTCCCCCAGTGGCAGCGTTTGCCAACGTAATTTCGTTAACCGCAGAGCCTGTAGCCGTAAACTTAAGTATTTCGTTGGTGTTTACATCATTTATTCCCGTTGTTATTGCGGGAGTAGTAAGCGCGGGGCTTACGTTAAATACAACAAGTCCTGAACCTGTTTCGTCTGTTACCGCAGTAGCAAGGTTTGCACTAGAAGGCGTACCTAACCAATCTGCAATGCCTGCGCCGAAAGAAGTAATCCCCGTACCGCCGTTGGCAACAGGCAAGGTTCCGGTTACTTGGGTAGTCAGATCGACGTTGGCCAGTGTACCGCCAAGTGTTAGGTTGCCGGAGCTAGTGACTGTGCCTGTCAGGGTAATCCCGTTAACTGTGCCCGTACCGCCTACACTCGTTACTGTGCCGCCACTAGCGGCTGTGGGGTTAGCATTAAAGACCCCCGCACCCGCTCCCGCACCATCCGTGACGATCATGACCTTAGCGCCGTTTGGAATGTCTACCGTAGCACCTGAGCCTTGCTTGATCGTAATAATCTGGCCGCCAGAAGTAAGGTTGTCAATAATCCACACTTTAGATATTGTGTTTGGGCCAAGCGTAACCACGCGAGTCGCTGTTAGCGATACCGCCGAAGTAAACGCGAGTAAAAACGAACGGGTGTCGTCTGCCGTGCCGTCAGGCATTGTAAAGGTTTCATCGGCGTCTGCGGCTAGCTGCTTAACACCCGCGCTAAAACCGTCGGTAATCAGCTCAAGGTTAGTATTGGTACTGGTTCCCCAAGTGCCACTTTCATCGCCCGTGGCGATTTCTTTAAGTCGTAAGTTGTTAACGTAGGTCGCCATTAGGTTTCTCCAGTACTTATACTAGTGTACTGCCACCGGCAGCGGGTATTGTAGTCGCGTAAATCGTTGTATTTTGTCGTAAGTTTAGTGGTTCGCCACAATCTGAGCAAGTATCGGCCTTTAATTCAGCTTCATTTACATCATACCCACAATTACGGCATACCACTTCAATTTCATGCTTAGGGTCTATTGCATCGCCCAAAGTTTTTGCTTCGTTTACTGTTTTCATGCTGCTATTATCTCCGTCCAGTTAGGATTTCCGCTTGGAACTATTCTACTCCAAACAAGAACTGTTCCAACTTCACCTGTGGCCTGTACTCCTGTGACGGATACTATACCTGCGCCATTTTCAGAAGTTTGGCCGAGTATTGCAGTGCCTGTAACACTGGTCACGTCAACCGCTTGGATTAAGTCTACCGTAACACTTCCCAGTGCCGAGGTTGCTTGTAGGCCGGTTTCAGGAATTATAGCATCTGCTGTAACGCTTACCGTACCTAGTGCCGTAGTGCCTTGAACCCCAACGGGATTTACCCCCGCACCTTGTTGGACATTAGCAGCTCCTAGAGCGACAGTGCCTTCAACACCGGTAACAGCAACATCCGCAGCAGCACTTGCCACAGAATTTCCGAGTGCCGTAGTGCCTTCAACCCCAGTGACCGAGAATACAGCGGTACCCGTAACTGTCGGGTTACCAACCTCACCCGTAGCGGCGTTGCCTAAAACTAGGCCGTTCTTATCGCCTTCTACAACAAAATTGCCCAGTGTAAAGCTAGCGGTAACCCCCGTAACGGCTACGCTTGTCGCAAAGCCTTCAATTACAGTTACGGACCCAACTTCACCAGTACCAACAGGCAGAGCATTACCTTCGCCCCACGAATCCGTACCCCAAGTGCTGTATCCCCAACCGGCTAGTGGGACCGTAACGTCAGCCATTACAGCCTACCTTAAGCGATACGTATGATCGCGTTGCTCGCGTCAGCCGCAGGGAAGACAATAGTGAAGTCGCCTGCAGTTGAAGTCTTATCCGAACCGAAGTCCAGAACTGCAACAGCAGGGTTAGTGCCGCCGTTTGCCAAGTAGATAAGCGCACCACGAGCAGTAATAGTTGCCGTAGAGAACGTGAGATCGGCAAAGTCCAAGAACGCTGTTGTACCGCTCGAAGCTGGATTTGCTGAAATAGTCAGCGTGCCGCCGCCCGCACTGTAACCTGTTCCTGAAACTTCGTTAGTCGCAGAGTACGCAGTAGTAGTAGCGTCTAGCGTAGCTGACGACGTGTAAAGGGCCAGTTTAAAGACCTGTGCTGTGCCGCTGCTGAAGTCGAAAGTTCCGTCAAGAATGCCGACTTTGAATGATGTTGCCATAGCTTGTGAAATAGCCATTTTTCTTTCCTCTTAAAAAATTACGGGCCGGGTGATTCCGATTTGATAGGCAACCTGATCATGCCGTCTCTAAACTCGTCACGACGACGGCGACCTTGCTGCTCAATGCCGAGACCTTGTATGGCCTGCTTATAGCTGTCTTCAAAATACTGCAGCATTTCAAGCGGGCCCTTCGTGTAACTATATGCCTGAATAAGGCACGCATACAAAAGCGCTTCTGGAGCATCGGTGCTAACCCAAGTAGTTGGGTTAGCGGACGATAGCTGTTGGGGCTTATATATGTATCCTAACTGAACTTCGTAGTTAGCGTCGGGTGTCGGCGCAATATAAAACGTGTTCTGGTTCCATACGGAGTAATACTTTGGAGTACCTGTCACTGTAGAATCAGGCCAGTACTCTTTCATGAAAGAGGTGTCCCTAAACTCCAAAAAGGTCTGGTCTCCGTTTAAGGTGGCCATAATGTAGCGATGAGTAAGTATATCGCTTGGTGTAACTAGAAAACGATTGCCTGAGGTCATGTTGGCAGTGGCTTCAATCTTAAAAACATCCAGATCGATGTCTCTAAGAATTCTGTTTTCCGCCATCAAAATAAACGTGTCTATGACCGCATTGGTAAAGACATTGCTGTCTACCTCGGTATAGTTACGTATATTTGTCACTAACTCATCATAGGTCATGTAGTCACCACCGTAACCGTTCCCAGTGTACCTACGCCTTCAACTGCAATTGCAGGAGGGGCAGGCTGCATTGATCCCGGCACTGTCTCAAAAGGTGTATCCCCACCAGTGCTGTTAACAAACACACTCAGCGGCTCAGTTCTGTCAGGACGGGGGTCCTGTAAAGCTATTGCATCACCCCTGTACTTTAACGGGGTTAGCTGCGGCTCTTTTGGCTCATAGTCCTCAGGGCAGACCATAAACCCTTTCCAGTTCTTTTTCAGAGTCTGGTAAGGGTAACGCTGCCCACAATAGTCACAAAGGGCGTAAGAATACTTACCCGTTGCATGAGCCATTTTAGTACCCTACGTCGGGAAGAAAGTACGTGCTTGCCGTATCTCTGTCTTCCTGTGCCGCTCGATCAAAATCCTGCTCGTACATCTGTTGCAGCGCGCCCGTGCGGTCTGGGGCGTACTTTAAAGACAGCATATAAGCCAGTCCTGAGGCCAGACAAGGAAGGAATCTGAAATTAACGTCCGTAGTATTGGTGTAATCTCCGGCGTCTTCCATTCGACGTATACGGTAATAAACCAACGTATACGCCTTGTCTGCTGCAGGGTACAAATAAGCTTTAGGCGTATTTGTACGCTCAATGTATATCTGCGACGGTCTTGCCTGCGTAAGCTTGTCAGGGACGTTAAGGTACTCTTCCCGCCCTATGCGCTCGATGTTTATATCCTGCTGCTGTCCGTTATTTGTTTGACGGATAACTGCTGTCAAAACATTCACCGTATCTGTTGGCAGAGATATTTCCGCGTCGCCTTGGACCAAAGCATAGGTAGCTTGCTCTATGGTCCACAGGTTTAGGCCTCGATTTGCCCAGTCCAAAAACAACAGATTTAACGACCGACGAGCCGAGTTAAGCTGATAGCCTGCAGTCATCTGCATGCCACAACGCTCGAACGCCTCTTCTACGAGGTCGTCAATCGAAAGATTAAAATCTGTTGTCCCTGAAGTAGCCATCTACTTGCCCCAACTTTTTCGCGCTGTTTTTTGCGCTGTTTTGGATAAATCACTATAGTGGTAAACATTTTTAGAAGACTTTGACATGGTTTTTCCTGTCATTATCTTCCCATCAGGATGCTTATGTGTGCCCCCTCGATGTATTTTCCCATCTTTAAAGTAATGATTTACACCGGCAGCCATTATTTACACGCCGCTCCGCCTTTGCGGTATTTCTTCATCATTCCGCCGCCCATTTTCTTTTGAACTCCACGGCCCATAAGCACGTCAGCCTTAGAAACCTTTCCGTCCTTATTCAGATCAGGAAAGCTTTTCTTTTTGCTGTTTGCCATGCCGCCTTTGTTCATCATGACGGGATCACCTACCTTACGGCTAGGCTTAGATTCAACTTTATTTCTAGGACCCGTACCTACGCATCCTCCGCCTTTGGTTGCGGCACCCATTCCACGTCCGGCCATCTGGATCACCTCCTATCGGTATCGTTTAACTTTAGACGCAACCTTTTTCGGTTGCGATGAAAACTGTTTTCCTCGTGCAGTATCTGCGCGTTTTTTGCGCGTAGTCGCTGCATATTCTTTATTGCTCATGGACTTAATCGCGCTCGAAGGGAGGTATCTTTCCCCCGTAGCTTTAGGTCCTTGGGTAGAAGGCTTGCCACTTTTAGTGCGCCATTCCTGTTTTGTCCAAGATTGAAGCGATGCCTGTGGTGGTTTAATTGCCACTAGTCTCTGTAGCCTCCGCCTTTGGCTTTATACTCTTTAGCTAACATTTGGGCCTTTCTAGCTGACCACTGGCCCGGATTACCTCCTTTGCCCCCTGCCTTAATCTTAGAAAAAAGATTTTTCCGCATGGTGGGCTTGGTGTAATTTCCTGCCTCGTTAACCTTAGATTTAGTTGCCGAACCTCCGGCAGCCATTTTACGTACCGGCTTTTTAGCGGTAACCTTTTTGGCTGTCGGTTTTTTAGCTACCATTTCTTACAGCTCCAGTATCGTGCTGAGAATTTATCTTTTGCTGTGTCGCAGTTGTGACGAGCCCTAAAGTTGGCTCTACGCTCTGGTATAGCTTTTTTGATCGTCATGTTCGGATCGCCAAAGCGCACCAGTTTTACGTCGTCACCCTTCTTGGCTAAAACAGCGAACTTCTTGCTGCCTCCTGAGGTTCTTTTGGGCTTGTTATAGCCTGCGAAAGTCTCACCTCGATAGGATACACGCCCAGAAGGCGTGCGTTTAACCGCCTTAGTGGAAGCCATTAGGCCGCCGCTCCGCCTGCATATACCAAGGTCACACTGGTTATCTCAGTGTCGGCAGCGTCAATAAATGCACCTGCATTGAACAGAGCTCCACCGTCTGGGATATCTATCTCATACTGTCCGGCTGCTGCAGGGGTATGAATAGTAATCAAAGAGGTGGCCGTGTCCGCAGCACCGTTTCTAATTTCAAAAGAAGAAGCAGTGGCTGTACAAGTGTAATAAATGCCATACAGGCGAGTTCTTCCCGAAATCGCTGCTGCGCTAACGGCTGCTCCACCCACAGGTACTTTGGTTACTAGCTCAATGTTACTTGCGCTCATAAGTTACTCCTATTGAGTGAGAAACTTAGGCTGAGACAGCTAGAGTGCCTGCATTATTCCAGATAGCGCCAGTAACACCGGGGTCACTAGTAGGGATAATGATGACGTTAGCAGTGCCAGATAGGGTAGCGTTGCTAGAAGCGGTGATAGTGGTCGCAACGACTGCGCCGGTTACATCGCCTGTTACAGCGCCGACAAAACCATTGGTCGAGGTGACCGGACCTGAAAAAGTTGTTGAACTCATTGGGAAATCCTCACATGCGAGTTATGGGGCTTATCTGTCTGCATGTCGTCAGTCCGGAAACTGTCAGATAGGCCGGTTTGGTTCCGGATTTATAACAGTATATACCAGTTATTCCCCTGTTGCACAAATAAAAAAGGCCCGTCTGTGGGGGACGGGCCAAGTCTCTTCAAGGGAGATAAACACACAAAGAACAAAGCATTAACTGTTCACTGCGGAATTGCAGCACCCTCAAGATATCACTTAATGCGGGTCCCGTAAATGTTCTTTACCCACCATATGAACATATCTTCGCTAAGGGTGTGTTTCATAGTATTTATCCTAGCGGAGACTAGCTGTACGTTTTCCCGTACGTAAGGACCGTTGGGGTTTACTCGGTCTATCGAGGCGTTAAAGTCTTTTTGTTTCCTGTCACCGTAGGTGCCGTCTCTTTGGTGGGTCATCAAAACCCCAGACAACGCGCATTTGCCGTCCTGTATTTCCCACAGGTCAATAAGGTCTTCCGTGGTCAGTTCGTAATCAACACCCTGTTTAACGCGTCCGGATTTTAGCTGTGTATTTAGTACTCGTAGGTATGATTCGGGGGTGGCAGAGGTTTTTCTTGCTCTTTGCAGGGTAACGCATTGCTGACACACCCCCCGAATAAAGCCTTCTTTAAAGTGCTCGAATTGGGATATAAGCTTAGTTTTGTTACACGAGGTGCACACTCGGGAACCTTGCGACTCTTTCTTTACTTTAGTTTCTCTAGGCATATCTACTACTTTCCAAACGAAAAAAGGGCCCCTAAGGGCCCTTTCTGACTTTCGTCTTATGGCTTACGGAGTACCCGGTGAGCCAAAGATACCACGTGGGTCGCTGAAGCCAAAGCTGTAGCGCTCACGTGCCTTGTAGCGGACATTGCCGGTGTCGAAGTCGCCTTCGAAGCCAGTCTTGATAGCTACACGGTTAAACATCTTCATACCGTTAGGCGCGTCAGTCATGATGAACCATGCGTCAGGGTCCGTGAGGTAATGATTTACCTTGTAGCCCTGTGGAACCATGCCCATGTTGCGAACGGCGTTGATGTCGTTATCCGCAGTGCCGACACGAAGAGTAGACTTCATGATGCGGTCTGCAGTGAACTGAAGCTCCTTAGGGATAATCAGCTTAGTACCTTGAACAGCAATCTTCAGGCCGCGCTCGTCAGTGAACGCTGCGATGTCGATAAGAGCTTGCTCAAGTGAAGCCTCGCTAAGGTCTGCCGCAACAGCCAACTCGTTTGCAAGATCAGGTCCGCCCAATGTTGGGTGGTCTGTTGCACAGAGAGGCTTGCCGTCACCGCCGATAGAGGTAGTGAAAGCGTTGTTGAGGATAGAAGCAGCTTTAATCTGCTTAGTTGTCGCCATTGAACGAGCAAGTGCCTTTGTGTAACGAGCCGATAGACGGTCGTACAGGTTGTCTTCTACTGCCTCTTCAGTCAGTGAGAAGGCCAAAGCCACTGTTTCGTGAGTGTAGCGAGCAGTGTAAACTTCTTGGGCTTGATCGAATGCAACACCCGAACCCTCAGCTTTAACTGGCGCTTCGCCAAACCCGGAAAGCATCACTTCTTCTTCGAAGGCACGGTCAGAAGACTCGGTTTCGTAGATTTCAGCATGCTCGTTGTCGTAAGAACTATACTCAAGGCCAAACAAAGCGTTTAGACCCGGCTCTAGCTCTTTTACTAGTTGTGAACGTGATATAGCCATGACCTAAGTCTCCTATTGACCTGCAACACCGGCAGAACCGTAAAGGTGCTCGTTAATTTTAACTACAACCACCGCGTTAGCACCGACTGCGTTGTTGGGCACGTCCCAAAGACCAATGATCTTAAGGTTAAGTGCTGCAGTAGTAGCAATGGTAGAAGTATCCAGTACGTTTGCTGAAACTCCAGTTGTAGTGCTGCCTGTTCCAACAACGATGTCAGCGTTCAAACCGTAGTTTGTAGCGGCTGAAGTGCCATCATTTTGGATAAGGAACATCTGGTTAGGATCGTCGAGAACTTCTGCGATAATCTTACCCTGAGTGATGTTTACTGAACCGGGATAGTAGTTGCTCCAAGTGGGCTTGCCCGTAGTTGGATCAATGTAGTTACATCCGTTAAATACGCCTACCGCCGCTGTGTGAGAGGCAGGGTTAAACTGGAGGATGTAACCGTCTTTCAACGTGACTAGGTCACCCTGAAAAATAGCACCCGCTTGGTTGTCCGCAATTTCGTAACCGTACTGCTTCTGGCTACCAGTGCCAGAAAGGTTACCAAGCGGACGTAAGCCAAAGGCTTTGTCTACATTAGCCATGATAAATGTCCTTTAAAATTAAGGTTACTCGGAACCCGTTCGTGGGCCACCGAGGCTTACTTTGGACTGTCTTTCCGGCGCGTTGATCTTCATTGACGAGTGTGCATTCGTCTTCAACATGTCGTTATCGACTGCCCTTATCTGATCATGGGTCCGTGAAGAATAATACGTTCGACGCTCTTCTGCTGTTTCATCTGGTATTCTGGCTAATAGCAATCCGCCTACAGAGATAACCCCTGCGTGCTTGCCATCGTCCTGAACACCTGAATCAAAGTCAGGATATTCTTCCCCTCTAACCAGTTCATACCCCTCACGGAGTTTCCCTGCTACGTTAGTGCGGTCGTCTACCCCACCAGATTCAGCCCTGATCCAACGGTGCTTATAGCCCGGAGGCGCAGGAGGCGCGTCTAGTCGTGAAGGAGGAGCCCAAGCTTTACGGCGCGCAGTCTTGTCACGGGTATCCGCATCACGAGCACTGCGATTGAGTTTTGGCACGTTGTTATCGCTCATTTAAATCACTCCTTAACGTATTTGGCATATTCTTCAAGTGGAACCCCGAGTTTTTTTGCTATCGCAACCTGACTGGGACTCAACCTAACAGAGCGGCGTGCTGAGTTATTTACTCCCGAAGATCGGGTTGCAGGAGCTACCGTTTGCACGGGTCGGTTAGTCCTGTTGTTTTGTTGCGTAGGCTCGATACCATATTCACTAGGAAATATCTGGCTCATCCTACGGTCGATCTCACTATAATACTCGTCAGAGCTTGGGTCAAACCCTTCTTTTTGGATCAAATCCATGTGAATTCCCCTAACTGTGTGGGTCATCACCGTATTTGTACCAAACCAAGTATTCTTTTCGGCCCAGTCTTCCGCCTTTAAATCAGGCTCTGGCATTCTTGGGCGCAATATTTCAGGCTGTTCAGCGGGCTTTTTAGGCTCTTCCATTTGCTGACGACGTTGGTTTGTCGTCTCGTTTAAACGGTTTTGCTCCCAGACCATAGAGGTAAGACGCTGTTGAGCTTCCGTCTCGGTATCTATGTCGCCCTCTTCACGGGCTTTTCTAATAACCTGCTTTAACGCAACCACGTGACTGTCAACGCGGCCTTGAGCCTCTTGCAGCCTTTCCGTGTCCGTCTTTTGGTATCGCTGCTCGAGCTCTTCGTTTTGCTGTCTTACGTTACGGGCATACTCAAGCGCGGCCTCTTCACGACGCTGCGTCTCTCTTAAACGAGCAGTGAGCTTGTCTATTCGTTTTTTAACCTTACCCGAATAGTCGTCTAACTCTTCTTCTGCAGGGGCGGCCTGCTTAGCGGGGGGCTCCTCCTCAACAGCAGGGGGTTCTTCGATCGCTAACTTAGCATCGGAGCCGTCTTCGTTCATTTCAACGGTGGCTTCTTGCTCGTCGTCGCCGACATTAAAGTCTAGCTCTTCGTTCATTGGTTCACTCATCAAACGTCTCCTTACATGTGTAGAATATCTTCAGGGTCATTTACTAGCCCCAAGATTTCATCATCGTTTAGTAAACGAATCTCGCCACCATCTATCTGAATCCGAGACCCTGCATATCGACCAAAGATTACCCAATCACCCGCCTTGCACCACGGACCGTGGGGAAACTTAGACTCGTCAGCGTAGGATAGAGCTCCTACCTTCAACACGTAGCCGACGTTAGTCGCTAACTGCGTTCGTTGACGTGTCTCATCCGCAAGTACAATGCCTCCCTTCGTGGTTTTGGCGCCACGGTAAGGTAAGATAGCTAGTCGCCATCCTGTGGGTTGCGGAATAAGGTCTAGTACAGAATCAGAAAGGCCGTGTTCAGCGACTTTTCCTTCGGTCGTATACGCATCATTGAGGGTGGTCTTCTTCGGCCCTTCTTCTTTGGCCTCGGCTTTCCACTTTTCCTCTAGGGGCGTAAGCTTCTTTTCAGGTTCCATATAGGCTCCTTTGGTGGGTTAAAAATCTTCTGAATACTTATCCAGTTTGTCTCGGATAATCTGATCCACAAGTTTTATGCCTTCCAGACGGCCCATAAGGAAACGGTAGCGTTCCATGTCAGAGATAGAGCCATTAAGCACTATCGCCTCGGAGTCTTCCTGTAATTTCCTAACTTCTTTCAATACGCTTTCAGCGAATTCAAGCATGGTCGTTTTTCCATGAGAGCAGACAGTTTAGAGCCACCGTCTGGGGGCATACTTAGTAAATCTTTACTGGTCGGTTACCGTCACGTTTTTTAACGGTCCGTACTACTCCACCGGATTTCATCTTTTTCGATTTACCGGCAGTATTCAGTGCAATTGCTACAGCTTGTTTTTGAGCTGCAGATTTGCTCTTAGGTTTACTGGCGCCTATTTTACCCTTTTTTTCGTAAGTTCCAACTAGTTCACTGATATTTTTACCAATTGTTTTACTACTAGAGCCCGGTTTAAGTGGCATTACCTTCCTCCTTGTTTAGGAGCATTGATTCTTTCTCTAGCAACATTCGCCCTTTCTTGAGCTATCTTCTGCTGAGATTCTATTCGAGCTTGGTTGGCTTCAGCGTTCTGGACAATTCTAGCCTGATCAAGCTTAACGCCTTCCTGCTTGATCGCTATGTCCGCTTGGTCCTTAGCAGCACGCTGCTGCAGCTCTTGAGCTTTCAGCGCTACTACTGGATCTTCGCCTGTCCCCTCGCCAGAAAGCTGACTCTGGACGCCCTTCATTTCCATCATGCCTTCAGCGACCTTAATTGAAACCATCGCCTCACGCTGAAGTTCAGAAACCATGCTATCAGGGTCTGCGCCGTACTCTGCAAACAGCTCTGCTTCCGTCGCCTCTTCCGCCTTTAAGCGTATGTGGTCCAGAATATGCTTCTGCAGTTCAGCCGAACCCAAAGGATTGGCCTGCATAAGAGGCGACATACCCATCATCAGGTGGGCCGCAATATGTGCGTCGTGTTGTTGACCGGCGAAAGCCTTCAACGACTTGTTATCCGCCGCGTCAGCATTCTCGCTTGCAGGGTCCTTAGGCAACTGGTTAGTTTCCATCTTCAGGATGCCGTCAATGTCTCGGACGTTCATTGCCTGATAAACACGGTAATACGCCTCGTACATGTTGTGCATTTGCGGCGCACTTTGAGCTAACTGCAACTGAGCTTGCGCTAACGTAATACGCTGAGCCGCAGAGAAGACGTTAGGGTCAGCAATCGGTAGTATTGCAACCATATGGGTAAAATCTGATCTTTTTATACATCTAGAGGCTCCGGGGACGTCATATGGGTATTCATCGGGTAGAAATTGCCCAAATCCTGCCGCTAACATCTCGAATTCTTGCGTCTGAGCGTAGTAAAGGCGCTTGTGTATGGCAGAGGTCACCATCGAACCACGTTCCAACAGCGCAAGCGTAGTGCCTACAGCCGCCTGTTGGTTAGCGTCCCCAACCTGCATGTCTGCAGTGCTCGCAAGGCGCTTTCCGGCGTCCACTGTGAAGCCCAGAAGCGTAAACAGTGTCTGGCTTGGCTCTTTGTAGGGCAGGGGAAGCAGTGAACCGCTTAACTCGGAGCCACCGGCGTCAATATCCCGCCATTCGCCCGGCTGAATGGGGTTATCATCGTCAGCAATCCGTGCACCCTTCGCTTTGAATCCCGCAGGAAGGTTGGATAGCGTGCCTGCGTCAAGAAGTTGACGCAAAGCGGCCGTTGCAGTCTTACTTAGGCCACCAATCAGGTGAACAAAGCCTAAACCGTAAGCGCCGGGGCCTTCAATCAGCACATAATGCACAAAATATTCACGACGACACTTTAATTCGTCATCTTCTAACCAATTTCTGCGTATTCCGACCACCTGACCGCTGTTTTCGTCAATAGTAACGACGTAAGGCAGCTTAATTCCGGTCTCGTTGTTCTTTTCGTCGACATCCTCAAAGCCCATAAGGTCTAAATTGACTTGGAACTCGAGCAAAAAGATTTCTTCTGGCTCGCCGCTTGCTGTCAAACCCGTAACTTTGTCGATTGCATACCTAATTTGGTTGCCGCTTACAGGGTTTTGCTCTGGATCGACCACTACATCAAGGTATTCACCGGCAACAACACGCTTCCTGAACTCATTTGAGTCCATTGCAATACGCTGTGTAATTCTTGGGCACTGAGAGATGACACTCGACCCGTTGTAAGGAATATAGAGGTCGTCAGGAAGAACCAAACGACTAACCATACGACCCAGTTGTTCATCATAATAAACCTTTTTAAATGCAGAGCCGCCGTATCCGACGTAAAACAGTAACTGATCAAACTCCGGCGTGTATTCTTTCATCACCGACGTGATCTGGTAATTCATAAAGTCCTGCACGCGCGAAGCCTGTTGGACCTTGTCGATAGTCTCTTTGCCTAAAGTCTCAGTACGGACAGGGCCGCCTGCGGGCATGAGCTCTTTAAACGCTTGCGACTGAAACTGGACAACGGCTTCTGTCAGCATGGGGTGTACAGCGCCTGCAGCGCCACGGAACGGCCGTGTACGGTCCTCTATCTTCAGGCCCAGTAGATCCATTCCTTTGGAATACATCTCTTCCCAGTCCTGCCTAGAGGCCTTGTCTGCGTCGAATAAAGCAAGTAGGTCAGATGAAATGGCGGCAAGCTCATCCTCATCAACTACTTCTGCTAGGTTGCTATAGAACTCAACGTCGTCTTCTTCGTTAATTTCAACAACCGCGCTACCGTCATCCTCAAGGATGATTTCAATATCCGGCTCTTCTTCACCCATCAGTTCAATGATGTCAGTTACTGGGGCCAGATTAACGACTTTATCTACAGGCATGACTTTGTCCTATTTGTATGTTCGGTTGTCATTGTACACGCGCTCTACTGATCCGCCATGTTTGAAATAATCAGGCTCGCCTTTTTTACGCTTTTTAGGGTCTAGTGCGTGCTCCGGACTTTCTAGTGGCCTAGTCTTAACGTCTCTAGCAAGAACTAGAGGTCCAATCTGAATAACTTCTTTTGCTGAGTCTACGGGCTGTCCCGTGGCCTTGTCATAGAAGAACGAATGGCGATAGGGGTTCATCCCTACCTGCGTCCAATTTGGATCTTTAATAAACTTTTCGGCCTGTTCTCTGGCGACTTCAGGATCAACATTACGCCACTTGCCATTCATTCGAGCAAACGAGGCCTTAGGTTTTTTGCCTGTGGCAACCCCAAAAGCTGATTTAGCGTTACTATTGAATTTAACGTCATCAAGGACGGCTATTTTACCATAACCTAGTGAGCTTCCAGAAGTGCCCGCGCCTTCATGCACGGATACTACCCACGTGTTGTAGCTGTTGTAAGCAGGGATATCTAGTCTTGACCCTACCATAGTGCCATCGGCAATCTCTGTGTCTAAACCAATAATACCCTTAGCCACCTTGTTTGCGTCTAGCGCGGATGCAATGTCTTCAAACGAAGATATTCGGGGGACTTCCGTGAGGGGGGTAATAGGGCGAAGGCGGTCTACTTCTTTCGAGTAGTCCGAGATAGATAGCTCCCCCCTGCCAAGCTTTTCTGCTGCCTCAGCAAGTTCGGGAGTTTGTTCTTGTCTAAAATCACCCTTATTAGCTTCACGCCAATCTTGGCGTTGCTGCTCAGTTACTATTTGATTCCCTTGCTCGAGTTTAGGCTCATCGCCTGCATTCCGGGCAGTGTCATTTTTAGGAGCTTGTCTCTGCGCGCCTTCAGGGCGGGGCTGAGCGCTGCCTTTGGTGGCGAGGTAGATGGATTCGCTGATTTTTCCTTGTTCATATGCGTCCTCTAATGCTTGGGTTATCTTGGGTAAAGACGTATTGTAATCCATTTTGCTAACATTATCCACAGTGGTAAGGAACTGTTTTCCTTCCGCGCCGTGGTTATTGACTACTTGAATAGCTACCCTCTCGTCGTTTTTGTATTTGTTCTCAATTTTCTTAATGCTTTCGCGGGCGTCTCTGTGTGCCCCCAAGAAAATATCAAGCGGAACTGTTCGACCAGAACCGAGTTCTTTTTCCATTTTGTTTGCTCGATTTAGCAACAAAGGAAAGGCTTTTTCCGGGGGGCGATCTACGTAGATGACAGTTACGGCTTTACCTGAATCCAAAGCCTGATCTATTTGGGCTGAGGACTTCTCAAAGTTAGCTAGAGTTCCGTCTACGACGAGGTCGTAGGAATCTATCATCTCGTCAGGGAGGCCTGCGGTCTTACCTGAGGCCGCTCCACCGCCAGTAAACACCCACGCACCCTCCTGACCCATAGTGTCACGAAGCGCTCGTTGGTACATAAGTTGATTTAATGCCGTAGAGGTATCGTGGACATTTTGAGAAAGACCCCTATCATTACGGTAGTTCGGGCTTAGCTCTCTGACGAAGTCCGTATTAAGGACCTTTCCACCCTTAGAATCAGGAAGTTGTCGGTATTGGGCTATGGCAGCCTCGGGGTCGGCGCCCACCTGCTCATTAAAGCGCTGAGCCACAGGATCATTAACGACCCGTGGCAGTTTGGCTATCTTTTCTGCGTCATAGCTAAGAGCTTGGGCTTCTGGACCTTTTGCGGCAGGAGTAACTGCTCCTAGCGCCTCATCCTGTAATCTTACAGCGTCGTCGTAATCCGTAACTACAGGAACATCCTTAGCGCCGCCAAAGTATTCTGGATCATGGACAAAGAAGACTACATCTGGCTCGCCCTTACTGTACTTGGCAAATGCTTTCTTGTCCCAGTTAGGTGGCGCAAATTCATCATTCCAAGGAAGGCGCGCTACTGGGCGGAATCCTACGGCTTCGTAAATCTCAGGTAGGTACGTATCAAACGCATCTAACTTAGTGCCGCCTGCCTGTACTGCCGCTTGAAGCATTGCAAAACTTCCGCCCTTAGGCTCATTTGGCGACGCAAACACAGCGACTATGTCACCGTCCGGCTTAATGGCAAACCCACTGCCTGCTTCAGTTCGGAAGAGGTTGTAGCCAGAAAGGTCTTCTGCGCTCTTGATTTCTACCTGAGAACCTAACCTATGGTTTGCCATAGCGTTGGTCATTTCTACGTTATAGGCAGGCGCATTAGCCGCTGCATCTAGTTGTCGAATAACCGGTAGGTTAAGGCCTGCGCTCTGGTATTGGGTCAGGGCACTACTGTCTGGGGAGAAGCTTAAAAGCCCATCTCCTCCATATCCCTCGACAGTTCCTCTCTGGTAAGGTCCGGATGTTTCTTGAGTACGTCGTCCATTATCGACTCCCTGAACCACGCCTGTTGCGGCTGCTCTTCGGCCCTGATCGGCTCTGAAGGCGCGGAGGAACTTTCGTCTTCGTTCAGAAAGGGTGTCCCCACCCGCGTAAGGCCTAACATCGCCTGATCTAAAGCTGCCGTCGGCGTTAGCGTTTTCGAATTGTCTTGCGGCATCGTCTAATTTCCTTCTATTGACTTCTGGTCTCTCGTACCAAGGACCAGAAACTGATTCTGTTACCTTAAATCCTTTGGGCACTATACCATTTTTTGGTGCTTTGACAAACATTTCAAATTCTTTTTGCCTTTCTGGGGTCATTCTTACTACATTTCCCTCAGAAAGAGGATATTCGACTACTGGGCCGTTAATTGCTTGTCGATAAGTCATGCCAGAGGAGAAAGTGCCGGGCTTTCCTTCCGTAACACCGAACCCAATAGGTGATCCGCTTCTAACTGACTGCAGAGTACTGTGCGATACGCCTTGATTTCCTTCAATCAACCACGTTTCCCAGTGCATACGACCAAGGCTGCCATCTTGTGGACGGCCTATCATCTCATAGGCTTTCTTGGCAGAGTCTTTAAGGCCATTTTCTAGCATCTCAGTGACCATCAAACCCCGTGGGCCACCTAAAATGCTGCTTAGACCGCCTTTGTTGATGCCATCATAGATGTTTTTGCCTTCATATCGCCCGTCATCCCACAAATGTCTGGACTGAATACGGTCCATGACCAACAAATCGTCTTTACCTGACACTAAACCGATAAACGAAACGACCTTGTTGTCAATGCCCGGCTTATTTGTCAAAGCAAAAAACTTCCGACGGAATTGTGGGCCCGATACTTTAGGGTCCGCCAAGTCATTATGCAGCGTTCTTAGTGCTGACTGGCCGTTATCTGACTTTTCACTTAATGCCTTAAGCAGAGTTCCTGCCGCATTAGCGTTCATCGTTACCTGCTTAGCCGGAGAACCCTCAGGCAAGCTTTCTGAAACCATCTGCTTCCAAGAAGTAAGGTCCGCATCCGTAAATTCGCCATTAACCGACTTAGCAATGTAGGGCTCGGCCTTTGACACGAGGTCAAGGAATGCCGCTTCTTGCTGCACGGGCCCCGCACCACGGGACAAGATGCCCCAAAGGAACATACGGCCGGTAAGATCTGGGGTAGCAATCTTGGAGTTGTATAAATTCTTTATCTCGTTAACGTACCTAAAGCCTTCGTCCACCGTCGCTTTTAGCTGTGGCGTAAGCTTGTCGAGTTTGGCCGCTAACGCTGAAGGAGTCTGGTTATAGCCAATAGCTTGAGAAGGTGGCGCAGGCAGATAGTCTCCGCCAAAGGCTTGTGCCTCTGCAGTTAACCAGTTATTTGCAGAAGCTAACGCATTAGGATTGGTTCGCACTACCGCGTCTATTTCCCCAAGAACCTTGTTTTTGTTCTGAGGAGTAAAGCTTTGAACAACCGGCATGATTGGTTTTTCGCCGGTGCCCTGCGTCAAAAGAATAGGCGGAAGAGAGTGGCCTTTTGCATCTGGAATTATTTCTGCAGGAGGCACTGGGACCGTTGCCGTGCCTGTAGGGGTAGGCGCCTCTAGTGCAGGAGTTTCAATCGCTGTGGTGGCCGTTAAGTTATCTAACAGTTTACGAGAGTCAGTCTGAACAACATCGCCCGCAGGAAGGTCGTCCGCTACGGTAATGATACCCTTCCTGCTTACTTTAGGCGCCTTTGCTTTCATGAAAGGAAAGGCAGAAATCATTTCAACAGTAACAGCCGCTTCTAGCCTATCTGCTTCTTCAAAATCCCCTCGCGCACGTGCAGCGTTAGCTAGACCAGAGGCGTCCTCTGCCCTGTTAACTGCACGTACTTGCTGACTGACAGGGAAGTTGTCTAATGCAAATCCTGCAGGGTCTTCCTTGGCAGACTGTTTAACTGCCTTGCCCATACCATAAATGTCCGTCAACATTTTTGCCGAAGGACTGGGAGAGGTAACCACCTCTTTGCCGTAATCATAAAGGCCCCCCACAACATCCGGTATACCTGCAATGGCGTTACCAAAAATGCTTCGCTCGCCCTCTGGCGTAAAGGGAGTTCGAGTAGCCGTCGTTAAGAGCCTGTCAAGCATGGCTTGGCTTTCGGTCTGTACTTGATCCGTGGGCCGTGGTTCTTGGGCAGGGGCAGGCGACTCTTCAGTATCCATCGCCATTAACTGAGCAGTGAGCTCGTCAGCCGTCATCGAGTCCGCAGGACCATTGTCCGCGAACCCTTCAGACTTTTTTACAGGGCCGCCCTCCGCGAACACCGGAACAATTCTGGCGCCACCGGCAGTGCCGAGGTCTCTGGCAAGTAACTCGGTGTTGTAGCCTTGGGTTGTGAAGTTAGACTGGCGACTCTCTTCGTCGCCCTCGCCGAACTGGCCTATGGCCGGTGAGGTGTAAGACTGGCCACCCCCTTGGGCTTGAGCCAACGTAAACGGCGTTCGCGTGCCTGCGGCTATCTCAGCGCGGCCGTAGGTGTTGTAGTGGTTCAGAGCGAAACTCTCTGGCGTAGTGTTTGCAGGGATTTCTCCCGCTGCCTTAGCGCGAGCGTAGTCTATTCCGACATCCTCGTTTAACCGGAGGTAGTCAGCAATAGTTCCTGTAGGAGCTGCGCCAGAAACAGGGGCTGTTCGGTTTTGTGAATCCTGCTGACGCATTAACGCATAAAGCTGTGAGCGAGACAGACCGCCACCGTAGCTTCCGGTCCTATTCAAAAGGCTACTGTACTGGTCGTATCTTGCTTGGTCGCCGCCGGTCAATTGACGAAGGTCCTGTGCCGAGCGGCCTTGGGTATAACGATTAAGCGTATTGGTATTCATCAGAGACCGTGGTCGGCTCGTGACAGAAGGGGGAGTAAAGCTGAACCCTGATCCGGTGGCCGAGAGCAACTTAGCAGCAGGCGTGTAGTCAAAACCCGTTAGCTGCTGTGTGCCCATCACATCTTCGGTGACCTCGGTCCGTGGAGCGCTGTCCCTGAACTCACGGTCGAGTGCTTCCTCGCCCGGCGCATAAATGCCGGGGTCAAAGTCAATCGGCTGATAGACCGTAGGAGGCACGTACTCGGTTTGCGTTTGAGGGAAAACATCAATTACTTTCTTTTCCTCTTCCACAAAGTCCGGTGAGGTAAATAAAAGCTCGGGGCTAACACCTGCGGCTAACATGTCTTGGAACGTGACCCCACGCTCTGTCGCAATGCGCTGCACTTCTCGCTTTTCTGCTTCGTCAATTACGCCGTCCGCCGCCAAGCCTGCTACGTACTGCTTAGCGTTAGCTGCGATTTCTTCCTGTGTCATATTTGCGTAAGGGGAATACGCAGTAAACGAAGACTCAACAGAACTAGGAGTGATGTAGGTGGGGGTAAATCTTGGCTCGGGAGAAGTGAAGATCGCGTCGATAGTGCTCTGCTTTACTCCCGCGGCTAGTGCGTCATCTACGCTAACGCCTGATTCTAAAATGGCATTGTAAGCAGTCTCTACATCCCATGAAGAAGGGTCGTCGGCTATCTCACCAAGGATACGTTGCTCAGCGGCCAGAAGGTCGGCGGCAGTTTGGCCGTACTTGCCGTAGGTGGCTTCACCGCCCTCGGCCATTCTAAGGAGCATTTCTTTAGCGGAATAATTAGGCATAGGTAAAGCCCTACAGATAAGGTTAGTTATTCCGCATTCTAGGCCTAATAGTACTCTGGGACAAGTCCTTCATTTTCCGAAGGTTCGTCGTCCTCGTCGCTGTACAAAGAGATAAAGTTACCTGCGCGGAAACGCATCAAAGCCTGAGTCGTACTGTCCACGATGTCGTCGTTATCCCCGTTAGGAAACGCGGCACACTGCTCCATCACTTCATCCGCCCAATCCGTCTCAGGCGCCCAGACCATGCCAGACTCGAAAATCGGTGCGACAGAGTTTGCACGGGAAATTTTATCTTGGCCCGCGCGCCGCCCGCCGGGGCTATACATCGTGACAGGAATACCCATCCTACGCAGTTCCTGTTGGAGCGTGATCCCCGTCGCCTTGGCCTCGATTAAGACATTATCCGGCTGCCAGTAATCATACTGCTCCTTCGCCTTACGCTTTAGGTCAGGGAAGTCCCACCGGCCTTTACGCATGTCAACAAGCAACAGATTAGGTCCCGAGTCCTCCGTTGGGAAGAACACGGCCCACGTCGTGATAACAGAGAAATCCGCCGTCTCCTTCTTCGAGTACGCGGTATCGTAAGACTGGATTAAATATTCCATCTGAGGCATGTAATCTTTATCCCAAATGCGCCACCACTCACGCTTCAGGATTGCACCTTCATCGGCCGTGGGCCGTTGTTGGTACATCGCGTTCCATTTCTGCACCGACATCGATGCACGGACCGCGCGGAGCTCGTCAAGTTCCCAGAAGCTAGGCCAAAGGGCTCTTTCGTTCTCCTCACCTTCATCAAAAACAGCAGGAAACTCGATAACCTCCCATTGGTCCGCATTCGAGTTAGATTGTGATTTCAGCAATCGGGCCGTTAGGTCCTTCGTTCCCCACCTTGTCATCACAATAACAATTGCACCGCCCGGCTGCAATCGAGTTCTAGGCCCAGAGGTGTACCAGTCCCAAGCGTTGTCCAGAGCTAAAACCGAGGCCGCGTCTTGCTCCGAGTGCGGGTCATCGATGATCAACATATCCGCACCACGGCCCGTCATCGCGCCGCCTACACCTACAGCAAAGTACTCCCCACCACTGTTCGTGTCCCACCTTCCGGCGGCTTTACTGTCAGCCTTCAAGGCAACCTCAGGGAATACTTCCTTGTATTTATCCAGATCCATCAAGTTACGCACCTTACGGCCAAAGCGTACAGCGAGCTCGCCGGTGTGTGTCGCTTGAATGATCTTGGTGCTTGGCTTACGGCCCATGATGTAGGCAGGCAGCAGATACGACGCGAATTCTGATTTGGTGTGTCGAGGCGGCATGTTCACGATCAAGCGCTTCAGGGTTCCTTTGGCTATTCGATCAAAGGCGTCGGCCATAATCTTATGGTGGCTGCTTAGTATCGCCTCGGGCCAGACGTATTGAGAAAAACCGATAAACGTGTCCTTAGCCCGTTCTTGGCCCTCTAGCAGGGCTAGTCGGAGTTCTAGTTTTAATCGTTCGGCTTCGACATCTTGCTGCATACGAATTCCCATTTAGTAAAATTTTGCTAAAAATTTATGGCCCTTTTGATTTTAAAAAACAAGGGGGTGGGTTGGCTAGGTGGTTCCACGTGAAACATAGTCCATTTTTGTTTTGGGCCAAATTAATTGTGTAAAAACTGGCATACACCCCGCATCGTCGCGAGGGGGCGGGGGGCGGCCCCGCCAGATGCGAATCATTCTCATCTACCTCCAGAATCGGCCAAAAGGGACCCGCTATTTCCGGTAATATCAATTACCGGAAATAGTGAATCGTTTAAAATCAAGCACTTAGCTATTTCCATGCACCTCGGCCCCCGCCAAACACTACATCTTGTGGTTGCCCCGATTCGGGCACCTCGGGCCATGGTCCACGGGCCTTGCCAAATTTGGTCAATTTTCGATCAATTTGCATGCGTCACGGCCCCTCGAGGGAATTCCCTCTCACGCGGGGGCTCTGACCGCCCGCCTCTCCTTTCCCAGTTCCCGCTATTGGACGATATGCCGCATGTGGTAGGTAGATAAAGGTCTCGGTTAATCGCGCTCACAGCGGCTCTTTGGGCCATATACGGGCACCTATTGTTATCTGTCGACCTAATTCGGTCCAATCAACTGCATTCAGGGCCCACTGGGCCACCGGAGGTGTGTCTACGCCCCTCTCGTATAGCTCCTGCGCCTGCGTGCCATGGTACAGCAGCAGGCGTGTCTCAGAGGCCTTGGTCGTCCCCTTCGGATGCCACTGCACCAGAATGTAAGTCGGCATCCCCATCGACCCGTGCTTCAGGGCGAAGGCTATCTGGTGAGGGCTCAGGCGTACCTTCTTCCCGCTCTTCACCACCTTGAGCTCCAACATCGAGTAGATCGGCGGCGTCGCTATCAGGCAGTCCGGTATCCCGAGGTTCACCCGGTTCTCCAGAGGCACTACCAAAGCGCCGGGCAATTTCTTCCTTACGTTTCTGTATAGCGCTGACTCTGGACCGCTCGACATCGCGCATCTCCTCGATGATTGTCTTGGCCGGTGGCGTCTCCTCCACCTCTTCGGTTTCGATCTCTTCAGGCTCGATGTCGATCAGTGTCTGCGGTGGTGCACCATACAATGCTTTGATCTCTTCAAGCTTGCGCCTGACCTCGTCCTTACTCATCGAGTCGATGGTGCCAACACGGATTTCCTTGCGGTCTACGTAGATCGTTCCAAGCGCTTGGCCGCGCCGGTATTCAGCGGAGACTGCCGCACCGAAGTTGCCTGCCTCGAGGGCTTGGTCACGGATACGCTGCAGGTCTCGCATATGCCTGTCGAAATTCGTGCCGTACTTCTCAGCGAGCTCGGCCCTGTACTCTTGGATAGCGGCGACGACGTGCGGTTTCTTTTTTGGGTTGGTCAGCTCCGAGCCTATCGCGCTTGCCGATTCCTTCGGATAGCCTGCGCGTATCGCTGCCTCGGTCAGAGTGATGTGGCCGTCGTTCGATATGAGTTCTTGAATGAACGTCCATTGTTGAGCGCTGACAATATGCTTTTGGTTCTTCAGCGGGGCGACCGGCTCATTCAGCCGGGCTTCGAGTTTCGCTCGAGTACTGGGCCTCAGCGGTGAGGCGTTCAAGATATCTCTGCGATGCTTACCTTCTTTGCTGCTCTTGCTCATGCAGTCCTCCTACAGGTCCAGACGGGGCCTTCCGATTGCGTGACAGTGAAGCGCCTGCCTGCGCCATTACGGGATTTGTAGAACGTCGACAAAGCGCTGTTGATACGCTTGGCGTCCTCTTTCGAATGGACCACAAAGTAATCGCCGAGGATCATCGCTTTGAATGGGTAACGAGTGCGGCCTTGGCTGCCGTTGCAGGAGTGCAGGGTGTGCTGCCGGGGAGTAATGCCTGTGAGTGTCATCGTAACCTCGCCAGTGGAAAAAACGGTATTGTATCGACAGGCTGCTAATCTGTCTATTTTCAGGCGTTTCTATAGTACCGTAATCTCACAAAAAATAAGTTTTTTTTCTAAAAAATGAGTCGCGCGCGCACCCCGTATAATTGGTAAAAAGGTTACACCGTTACACCTATAATATTTAGACGTAACCTTTGACGTATCCCTGTAGACCGCATAAACATTGATCGGTTACACCGGTTACGTCAAACGTACCGTATTTCATTAAAAATAAAATCAAACTCTTTTTTTCTCAAATTACGGTATTATAGAACCCGCTTGCATAGGCAGGTCCGTGGTCCATGGCCCATCCCTCTCAAAGCCCACACCACGTGGCCTCCAGAGCAATCCCACCCCCATTTCCCGTGGTCCACGCCACTCTTTCAATCTCACACGTTAAAGACCCCTCGTTCCTTTATCCACGGGGCCCACAGCGTAATAGACAAAACAAGGTTACACATGGTCACGTCAAAAAATAAAAAACCCCCCAAAAAGAGCATTTTTGAGAGGTTTTGGGTGTGTGCAGTAACGTGGTGCAACGACGTACGGGCGTAGTTTACAGCGTCTCCCCGCTGCTTAATTTCTTGATCAATGCCTCGAGCTTGATCTGCTCCATTTCGCGAGCGTGGCCTTGCTTGAAGTCCCTGTGGTCGTCTGTGAGGCGCCAGTAAGGGTTCTTGGCGAACCACTGGTTGATTTCATCGAGGCGCTGCTGCGCGTCCTGTAAGTCCTGTGTGGCGTCTTGCTCATGCATGGTGTGTCTCCTGTGTAGGTTTCCAAATTACGTTAAGTGTTCTGACTACTGCTTTGCATCTCTCGCAGAGGGTGTTGCCCTTGGTGGCCCTGATCCAGAGGTTGCAGGACTCGCAGGGTCTGCCGTTTTGTATCTTTTCTTTCTTCACGTTCAGGCTCCGAGGTTGGGGTGGGTTAAATGGCGAGGGCATCGCTGCCCCACTCGTCGCCAGTGCGGAAAACACGGTTGTCCTTGGTGACCCAAGCGGGTGCGAGCTCAGGCTTCTCGCACAGGCCGAGCTCCGTCTGAACCTTGGACCGTGAGCCGGTAGGAATGAACTTCCTGCCTGCGAGCTCTTGGTCGTCCTCATGGACCAACCAGACGGCGCCATACTGGCCGTTGATTACCTTGGCCTTGAGGCGCTGCTCGCCCTTGTAGAGGCCGTTAAACTCGCTCACGCCACCGGCACGGCAAATCTCTGCCTTGAGCTTGTAGTTAGAGGCCATGACACTAGACGCCCACTGAGAGAGGTAGCCGTCGGTGTCGCAGTTTTGGAATGAGTCGTACTCACGCTTGAGGCAATCGGCAGCCTGCTGCTCAAACTTCTCGGCGCGGGCTTCGGTGAAATCAGTAAAGTAAGTCATGTCGTTCTCCTGTATCGGCCCCGAAGGGCCGTGGTCCGTGATTAGGGGTTACGCGCTTCTTCGATCAGGCCCTCGGGGATAAAGCCGTCGCCCTGCAGGCGTGCTTCAGGGAAGCGTGCGGCGATGATCTTGATGCCCTCGAGGTACTTAGGGTAAGTCGAGAAGGACTCGGTAAAGAAGGACTCTGGAGCGCCTGAGCCGTAGAAGGAGGCGTCGAATGCTTCTGGGTCGGTGATGATGGCTACTGTGTATGACATGGTCGTTCTCCTGTATGGGGTTAGGATAGTGCAGCTTGATGTATTGCTCGGAGCTTGTTGCATCTGCCCCAGAACATTTTGCCGCCTGCCGTTATTCTAGAATCGTCCTTCCAGTGATCCTCGAGGTAATCGATATGAGCGCGGTTGTCCAAATCGCCAATAAACAGATTGAGAACATCCACGTCAACCAGTGTTGACGGTTTTACTTTTTTGGCTAGGACAGCATTCAGAAAATCGATGTATCGCTGACGCAGATTGCTCTCCTCGGATATGTTATCCACACACTCGATGAACTGATCGACTTCGGCATAAGCGTAGTCGTTGAGAGAAAACGTAATTCCGAATTTAACTTGAGCCATGTCATTCTCCTGTATGGGGTTGGCCCCCGTAGGGGCCGGTTGGGTTTAGAGGTAAGTTATTTTGATTGACTTAACAGGGGCAGCGTTGTCTCCCGTTCGGCTTGGAACGCCGGGCTTGGCGTTGATTGTAATGTACGAAGCCAAACCGCCACCTTGGGCGTTTCCATTTACCTCGATGTCGTAAATGTTAGCGTAGGCTTTTGCCGCACTAGCCTTGCGGACGATCACTTCAGAACCGTCATTCATGATTGCTACCATCTTGGCTTTACCATTTTTAAGCGTAGTAGCGTTGATTGCTGCGATGTTGTTGAAGTCTGTCATGTCTTTCTCCTGTATCCGGTCAGGGCCATTCCCTGACAACAACTGCAGTCTAATGCATGTCATCAGGGGCGTCAACTACTTTTTACTATTTATTCCTACTCTAGGTCCTCGCCTAGATATTCAAGTCCTTGGTCCACGTTCCCATCTTCAAAGCCCTCGACCTTGACCACCTCAGCAAGCCACTTGGCATTCTTTTTCAGGGCGTTGACTGAGATCGATTTGTAGCTGCCGTAGCGGTAACGCCGGACGCAGCTAGTATTGTGCCGCCATTGTCGCTCAGAGGCTCCTGTGTTGGGATCGTGAGCCACTATGACCATGTAGACAGCACCGGCAGGCATGCGGTAGGCGATCAGGGCGCGGTCCTCGATAGTCGCTAGGACTTCGCCATCTCTCCAAGCTTGGTTCGCCCAGAACTCTACCCGGCGACCGACTTCAGGCCGTGCCTGCTTGGCCTGCTTCTCTTGACGGTATTTCTCGATGGCGGCTTTGGCCTGAGCTTGGTACTCAGTGTAACCAGTGCCATCTTGCCAGTCAGACCAAACGGCGTAGAAGTGATCGGCACCGTCCCTGTAGTCAGGTCCGTGGAGAGCGCGCTGTTTCTCGCTGATCTCGATTCGGCCTTGCTGTCGGTACAGGGGCTTGCTCACGTCCTCACCGAAGGCGAACAGGTGATATTTTTTGCTGTTGTAGTTGCATTGGATCTTGACGATTTGGACATTCTCGCCAAGCTCAGCGAAGAGCTTCTGTGCTTTCTTCTGGTAAGACTTAGGAGTTGAGTTCTCTGCACCGTGACGGTACTCAGCGTTGGCGATGATGTTTAGCATGTCTTTCTCCTGTATCCGGCCGGGGCCACCCCCCGACAACAACTACAGCTTAATGGATCTAATCCTAGAAAACAATACTTTCGACCACTTTTCTTTACTTATTTATATTCTAATTAATTCAATGACTTAGAGACCAGGGACAAAAACATCTGCACTTTTTTACGTTCCCGGACAAAATTATATGCACTTTTCTGCGCTACTGCCGTCCGACATAAGGTCCGTGGTCCTCGGCGCCTGCACCCTCTCGATAGAACAGGTGATCGCCTATGACGGCCGTAGGACGCATTGTAAGGGCCCAGTCAGGGCGAACGTAGTAGGCATGATAATGCGTGGCGTAACCCGTAACGTCCTTCACAACGCCGCTGAGGACGCCTGAGGCGATCCACCGCGCTACGGTGTAGGCGCGCTCGTCTTGAGGTTTATCGGACTGGCCGTCGCAGTAGAACGAGAACGCGCAGCGGTTGCGGACCTCTCCGCCGTCGGTGACGACGCCGCACACGGTATCAGGGAAGCGTGAGTCGTAGACTCTCTCGAGGACGACCTGTGCGACGGCGACCTGCCCCTGCAGGTCTTGGTTGCGGGCTTCGTGGTAAATGGTCAGTGCTAGGCAGGCTAGGGCTGAGGTAAACATCAGCGGTGCTCCATGGTGAGATTGATTTCGTCGATGAGCTGCTCAGCAACTACCACCGCTTCACGTGCCAGTTGATCGGTAGAGCGCTTCGATCTGCCGAGCAGCGCGTGCATCATTACCGTTGAGATCAACGCTAGGATTGCTTTTTCGTCGTCCATTTATTTTCTCCAGATAACCCGGTCTATTAAACCAGTCGTTCAATGTGTGTGTTGACGGCCCGAGCTTGCGGCTGATTAATTTTTTAGGAACGCCTTCATCACGAAGTCGGAAGGCCTCCTGTACTACTTCCCACGGCCACGCTTTCATATGAGCCACTTGTCCTTGAGTATCTGAAAGTTAGCTTGATGCTGCGCTTGGATTTCATTTTTGTTTTGCCCAGTGTAAGGCACTGCCAAATGCTCGGTGACTAGCGCAGCGTTTATCGAGGTGTCGTCGGTCAGGTAGATTGTTCCGAGGTACCGTCCGAACTTTCCTTTCTCTTTTGTCTGGAGGCGATAGGTTCCTCCGACGTGCAGTGCGTCCTCGACAAATTCCTTCGCCAAGAACCCGGCAGCTTTTTCTTCAGCATCGAGTGTGCGGCACTCTGGAGTATCAACACCGTACAAACGAATGCGCTCACCGCAACGCCAAGTATCAAACCCAAGGTCAATATCAACATCGACAGTATCTCCATCGACAACACGGACAATTTTGCATTGGTAGTCATACATGATTTATTCCCAACCTTCAGGTTTATCTCCACCTAACACCCATGGGTCTGGAATAGATTTTTCTATCTCGTCTTTGACGAGCTTAGCTATTTCAACAGCATCACGAGCCAACTCATACTTGTTCGTGTGCTTGCCTAATTCTACAAGCGCCTGAGCGATCATAAACACCTGCTGTTCGTATTGCTGCCTGTGGCTCATGCGTCTTCTCCTTTCTTGTGAGCAGGGCGATGCGCCCCGATGTCTCGGTTGGTTGGATCGGTTAACGAGTCTGGTCGCATGAGGCGATCAAACTTTCTCTTGGGAGCGTTAGGGTCAACCTCGCTAAATGCGCGTGGCGGACAAACGGTTATCACTCCGCCGCTGTCCTTGTATTCCTGTACCTGACGTTCTAATTCTGCACGTAAGAGAGCGCGTTCAGATAAAGTAAGAACATCCATTCGGGTCGTGGTCATTCATCCTGCTCCTTCGGGCTGAGCTCTAGCACGGTGCTTTCTGGCGACAGGGTTGACCCGTGAGCCGTGGTCCCTGACACACGAATCGTGAGGGTGTCGACGTTGGCCTTCTTGCCGAAGATGCGGTCGAAGTTGTCGTCAAACTTTTCTTTGCTCACGCTCAATGGGCGTGGTCTGCTTCCCTTGCTCATTATTTTTCTCCGTGGCGTTTGGTTAAACCATTAACGGGGTCAGTGTTTCCTGCGCCCATGTTGTAAGAATCCACCCGAGCTTTATGCAGATAGTTGACAAGATTGTCGACTGTACCGCTAGGCTCTTCGATGGCCGTTTTTAAAAGTTTAATCACTTCCACTTTATCGACAACTTTCATCAACTCGAGGTGACTGTCTACAATTTCCTGCACGTCAACGTCTAACATTACTCAGCCCTCCAGATTCGGAGGCCGTTGTCCTCACGTCGAGCGACATACTTTTGGTTGTGGCGCCGACCGGTTGACATAGCAGCGCGGTAAGCGCGCCCGTTTACTTCCTCGCCGTCGAAGTAGACTGACTCGCCTACTGACATCTCGAGGAAGGGGTACTTGCGAGCCCGTGAGGACTCGGGTAGTGGAACGCCTGTTTCAATTTTCATACGTGGGTCCTTAGTTGCATTGGATATCAGGGTTGTACGGGGGCCATGTTCCGTCGGCCACGAACTCACAGTAGCGATCCTGCTGCTGCTGTGCTTCTTCAAAATCGGATGTACCGGCGAGGCCAAGGGCCGCGACGAGCGCGGCCAGTGCTAGTAGGATTCTCATTACGCTGCCTCCTGTGCGAGCTCGTAGCGATAAGCGAACTCAGAGAGGAGTTGATCTTTAATGCCGCGCACTAGGTGGTAGGCGTCAGACTGACGGTATTCTGGGTGCTCGCATGACTGATAGTCGAAGGAGTTGAGGACCTCTTTAATCTTAACGAGATCGTTGTAATCGTAGCGGGCCTTGGCTGCAAGTTTAACCTCGGCGAGGAACTCTTCGAGAGTGCCGCAGAGGAAGCCACCGGCAACGCCGTACTTAGGGTAGAGGGCCTCGAGAGACTTGATGTTCTCCTTGGCAAGTATCGTGGCGATGTCTGCAGCAATCACGATGTCGATGTACTCTTTCTGATCGAGGTTAACGAAGTGACGTGGCGCGCCGGGCTTAAGAGCATACGCTGCAAGCAGGGCGAAATCTTTGGGATCACATAAATAGGCTGACATTGTCTTTCTCCTGTATCGGTTAAATTAAACTACAAACGAATACTAGCACACTGATCAGACAGCGCAACTACTTTTTCCTACGGGGAAAGTGTACCCCATTTTCTCGATAAGCACGTCGCGAACGTGCCCGCGGTCGATGCTGTCAGCAGCGAAGTCGCTTAGGTTAATTCCGCTGAGGTAGTAACCGGTTGCGATGGCAACATCTAGGCGCGTAACGCCCATGTCATAGACGCCGCCGGGGCCGTAAAAAGTGCTAACGTAATCGATAAAGTCGATGAAATCTTGCATGGGATTCTCCTGTATGTGGCCCCCGTAGGGGCCGGTAAGTTTAAACGTAGTCCAGACACCACTCGTCTGGGTATTCTGAAAGTTCAATTCCTGCTTGGATCTGAGCGAGCTGATCCTCTTCGAGGACCGCCGGTGCTTTGCAGGGGCTAGGCTCAGCCTTGAATAGACCGCAGCCGTGCTGCTTGAAGAGAGCGGCAGCCTGCATGTAGCTCAGGCCTTCAGGGGCGCCGTAATCGGCAGGGTCATGCAGCATGTCTTGGTCGTGAGGCTCGCCGCAATGTGGGCAGTAGATGTCAAACATAATCTTTCTCCTTTCTAGTTAGAGTAAATTCTGTGGGCCTTGATCGACCACTTCTGAACTACCGGCTGACCGCTCTCGTCTTCGTCGACGACGATATAGGCCACGGTCTTTTTGACTAGCGCGTAGCGCCATCCTGAATCGTTTTGTTCATCTACAGGAGCATCAGAGACCCAGACGCGGTGAGGGTATCCGGCGAAGGTGTCCTCGCCGTGGAGGTCGTACTCGAAAAAGTTACCGTACTGCTTCTCGACAAACGATCCGCCTTCGCGGATGGGGTAAACTGCTGAAGGGGCAAATGCCATGTGACTGTCTCCTGTATGATGTCGGCCAATCCGACAAAGAGATGGTCTCATAATGCGAGACCACCTGCAACTACTTTTTACTACTCAGTGAAACACAAGTCGAATGAGTAGTAAGGCTCGGTGTACCATCCGCCCTTGAAGTAATTATGTAACTGCATTGAAGTGCCGATGGCCCACTCATAAGGTCCCGCTTCCCAACAGACCCGCCAATTTTTGCCGTAGCCACGGGCTTGGCTTTCCTCTGGGGTATCGATGAAGATTTCGATATCCGGGTTTTGCCCGTACACCTCTTTCGCAAATTTGCACAGGGCTTTATGAAAGGCCTTGGCGGCACCTGCCTTGGTCTTGTACTTCTTAGGATCGAAGTTAATTTCCATGGAACCTACTTCAGTTTGAATTTTCATGTCTTTCTCCTGTATTAAAGAATCGCGGGGTTTTGAACGACAGGCTCGCCTGCTTTCTCGGCGAGGTAAACAGAGACCTCATATTGCTTTTTGGCCTTTAGCTCAGCGGCAGCCTTGCACTGCGCGGCATAGGAGGTTTCAGCGTAGACTTCAATCTGCTTACCCTTGTAAAGCGCTATGTAACCGTTCATATCTTTCTCCTGTATGGTGTCGGCCAACCCGACAACTGAATCGTCTCACGTTTTTAATACTACCGTCAACTACTTTTTTCTACCCAATAAAATCAACAAGTTAGTGGACCGTGGGCCCTTCTTCTATCTCATCGTCGTAGTGTTTTCTGTCCACGTCGTAGTGCATTTCCATCATTACAAGGAAAGCTTCTTTCTTGATCCCTGATCCTTGGGCCGTGTCGCACAGCATATTAGTCAAGACGCACATGAGCTCACTGGGGCCGATGCCGAGAGTGTCTTCCATCTCTTCGACCACGGCCCACATCTCGTCGTACATCTCCACCACTAATCTGCTGAACTCTTCAATAGTCTTCAACGATCCTCTCCCGTAAGATGGCGTCTTCCCAATGCCTGCAGTTAAAACAATACCAACCTCGTCGCACGGGCACCAATTCTTTCTGAGCATTCTCGTCGTGGCCTATTATCTGGCCCATCGTCTCGCCGCAGGGGCAGGGCTTCTTGCTTAAATCCTCAGTCGTCATAGTTCATCGGCTCCGTCTTGTACGTGCCAACGATGCCGTGCTTGGCCTCGATGAGCCTCGCGAAGTCCTTAGCGAACAGCGGTGCAGGCTTAACGTGCTTGGCCGCATCCATGTAGGCGAACATAATCTCGTCATGGTCCAGTGGCTTCTGGCCTAACAGCTTAGCCTTGAGTCGCTTAAACATTGCGCGTCTCCTTTTTTTCAATCTCCTGCTTAGCTCGGCCTGCAACTTCCTCTCGGCTGTACCCAAAAAAAGTGTGCTTTGTCGTGCCAACCGTGACCATGGATTTGTACCATTTAGGCCCTATTTTATAGACTACCATTTCATTCTCCTGTCTGATCGGTTTCGTCTTCAAGTCTAAATACCTCCGCCTCGTCTAGCATTGCCAGAACGTCGACCTTTCTTTTGCGCCCAGAGGGCCCTCTTACTGTGATGTTTACCGCAACAATATCGACTTGTTCCGGTAGCCCAAATTCAGCAGGTAGGATCTCGTAAACTACCTCAACCGGCAAGGTCAAGGAGCTGCTTACTGTATTTTTCATTTTTGTATTCCTGCTCGAGTGCATGGGCTTTGACGGGGTCACTGTCTCTCAACAGCTCAATGAAATGGCGCGTGATCAACGAGCCTGCGATCTTGCTCAGGGGCGCCTCGTAGAACTCTCCTAACTCGCGCAGCATCGCGTAATGCTCTGCCCGCACGCATAGGTTAGCCCACGGAGTTTCTCGCTTAGACGGCGAGGGAGGGGGCACGTAACCCTTTGGTCTTCTCTTTCGATTCTTGTGGACACGTCGTCGCACGTACACACCTGTTGGCATAGTCTTCTCCTTTCTGGTTTGGTATATGAAGCTTACAGTATTCTAATATACGCTGCTACTTTGATTCGCCCCAATTGGGCCCAACCTCAACGTCTACCTTGCTTGGCACGGCGAGCTCTACCGCTTCGCGCATGATCTTAGCGGCCCCCTCAGCCTCTTCACGGCTTTTTACAGAGAGGGCTATCTCATCATGCACCTGCAGCATGATGTTGAACCCTGCCTTGTGTAGGGCAAGCATGGCGCTCTTACACTGGTCCGCTGCGCTTCCTTGGATTAGTTTGTTGGTACCCTTGTAGGTCATGGCGCGTTTGATTCGCGTGCCGTACTTTGCAGCGGCCTCTTCGTAGGGCAGCGCTTTGTTGATTCCCCACGCCATTGGTTCCCACAAAGGAAAGCGACACTTGCGGCCGAGCAATGTTCTGATCGATCCGCCGGAGGCAGGGTACTCAATGCGCTTCTGCACCGCGTGGATTGTTGACTTCAGGAACGGGACCTTGGCGTGGAACGTCTGAATCAACTCCTTCGCTTCGTCGTCGTGCATGTCGAGCTCTACCGCGAGCTTCTTAACGCCCATGCCGTAGATCAAACCGAGCCCGATAGTTTTGGCCTGCTTACGATCAATGCCTGCAAGGTCGGCGACCATTTGGTGGAAGTCAGTGCCGGGGTCCTCTTGATAAGCCTCAGCCATCTTACCGGCGCCATCCAGTTTCAACAGGCTCGCATAGTGAACCAGTAGGCGGGGCTCCTGACTCGAGAAGTCGTTGGCCGCCCAGAGCTCGCCTTCCTCAGGCAAGAACAAACCTCGGACCATTGGACCGATAACTGGGTGGCGTGCAGGCACTTGCTGCAGGTTCGGTTGGTTCATGGACAGTCGGCCGGTGACCGTGCCGCCGCCCTCACCGCGCAACTGGTTAATGTGCGAATGGATTCGCCCGGTGGCCTCGCTTGCATCGAGGTACGGCTGCAGGAAAGTGTTGTGCGTCTTGTTTATCTCGCGCACCTCAACGATGGCCTTGGCAATCGGGTGCTCGCATCCCTCGAGGAAGGACTTAGTAAAACTTGGCGCGCCCTTGTCTGTCTTCGGGTAGCCAATGTTCAGCTTATCAAAGGCCTTGGCAATGCTTGCCGCTGCCCACATGTCGACAGGGACGCCCGCCTCCTTGCGGATAAAGGCAATCATCTTTTTCTCTTTCTTCTTGAGCTCTTCGGTGAGCTCTATTGCTTTTTCCCTATCAAAGCGAATGCCTTTATGCGTCATACCCACTAGCACAGGCAGTATCTCAGTTTCCAATTGGAAGATGGACTCGACCTCTTCTTGCCTTAGCAGGGTCTCGAGGTGATGCCAGAGCTTCAGCGTAAGTGCCGCATCCTGTTCGCCGTAGGCGCCAACAAAATGCGCCGGAAGTTTCCAGAGCTCTTTCTTTGGGTGCACGCCAAAATCTGCAGCCGCCTTCTTGAGCTGCTCCTCTGACTTAATCTCTTTGAGCATATCGAAACCCAGAGAGTTTAGTGCGTAGCTGTATCGGTTCTCGTCGACTAGGCCTGCAGCAATCATCGTGTCGATAATTGTTCCTTGAACCTCGAACCCTGACGCCAGTAGCCAACCCAAGTCGTATGCTGCGTTATGCATCACCTTCGGGCAGGGCAGTTTTAGAATGTCCGTGATCCATGCCTCGACCATTCTTTTATCGAGGTTGCCGCCACCGCCATGTGCGATAGGGTAGTAGCCGCACCACCCGTCTACTGCGACGGCGTAGCCGACGATAAACCCGTCGTTGCGTGGCCAACCGGGCCCGAACTTCTCCATGTTTGGATCGCAGGTCTCGAGGTCGATGGCAATCTCTTTTGCTTCCGACAGGTCAGGAAAATGTTGTGGTGGGGTCCATTCGCTCAAAATCTAAATCCTCTTTCTTCATTCTTTGGAAGCACAATGTGCAGGGATTGCCTTGTGCGCGTGACGCCCACATAGAGCAGTCGATTAATGTCATCGGCGTTCTTCGCATAATCTTTTGCAAACTTAGGGCTCAGGTCCGTGAGCAATAAAACATTGTCCGCCTCTCCGCCCTTAGCTCCGTGGATCGTGGACAGTTGTATCGCAGGCTTAACGCCTAGCTTCGCACCACGCCTCAGCACAGCGATTAGGTAGTCGCGTTTGTCTTCGCCTATCTTGGTCAGGGCTTCGTGCCAGATTGCATCGGTCAGTAACCCTTGGTTAGCTTTTAGCTCGGCCATGTCATACATAGCCTCGGGGTCCGCATGCCTTAGCGATTTAAACCCGCGCTTTATCGAGGAAGCAGGCAAGTTCTTATAGACTTGTCGCAGCACGTCGTAGCCAATCGACTGGCCCTTACGTAACCGTTCCCAACCAATGACAGAGGTCACCACCGAATCGGCAATGCTCCGTTGTCCATTACGCTCGAAGAGAAGGCCTTGGCTTTTGATCCAGTTGTGCAGCTCGTTAAGCATGTAGTTCGTGGACGCCATGATTAACCATTCGCCCTTGCTGATATCCACCTGCTCGAATTGGTTGTAGTAATTTATCTCGCCCTGCTCTTGTCGTGGCGCCCAGATTTTCTCCTGCCTGTTCTGGATTCGCTTCACGATAGAGTTTGCAAGGAAGTGGACCTTAGCCGGTACGCGATAGGACTGCTCAAGAATCTTTACCTCACCCTCACAGGACAGGAAGCTTTCTACGTCAGCACCGGACCACGTGTATACCGCTTGGTCATCATCTCCTGCGACAAACGTGCGGTCCGCCTTCTCTGCCAATGCCATAACCAGTTTCCATTGCAGGCGTGATAGGTCTTGCGCCTCGTCGACAATTAGTACCTCGAGTGAGGGCAGGCGTTCGTCCTGCTCTATCAGTCTCTCGAGCAGGTCCGTAAAATCCATCAGCATGTGCGCCGCTTTAAACTTGCGGTAGGCGCGCTCGACAAACTCAAAATAGAACCATTCGATGTCCATGTTGCTGCGGTTGTAATGTGTCCGCAGGTCTATGCCTCGAATGCGTGCGATGTTTATCTCGTTCAGAATTGCGTTGTCGGCGCGCACGATATACTCGTCGCCCTCTAGCGAGGTTGATACCTCGAGACCAGTTTCCTTTGCGAACGTCGCGTAATCCTCTGCAGACATCAGATCCTTGGCCCCTGCTCCGAGGCAATGATAGGCAAGACTATGTAGCGTGCGAAACCACGGGAAGTCAGTCTCGGCGTTCAGGCTAGGGAACTTCTGGATCGCTCTATCACGGGCCTCACCTGCTGCCTTGCGAGTAAACGAAAAGTAACCTATCTGGCTCGATAGCGTATTGTCGGCGAGCTCCTTCTCAACGACGTTAAGAAGGAACGTAGTTTTACCCGAACCCGGCGGGCCGAACACCTTAGTCATCATTAGAACGGCACCGAGTCATTGTTGGTAGGCGTATCGAATGGAGCATCCTGCTTATCAAACACAGGCAGCTTCCACACTCGAGCCGTGCGACCCTTAAGCTTTATGACGCTTGGCTCACCGCCGAGCTCACGTAACCGCTGCGCCATCTTAGGCGCGGACAGCGTGCCAAAGTTATTGCGCTTCAGGTGTGCTTCGAGGTCCTTGATCCGTAGATAACAAACGCCGTTCTCTTCATCGGTCCAGACACGGCCCATGAGAATCTCGTCACGGTCCATTGCCTGCTGCAGGTGGGTCGTGAATTCTTCAACAAGGTCAGCGAACCTGCCGGTGATTGTGGTGTCTTCGCTTGCCTCGGTGATGGCCTGCAACTCAACCATCTCACCTAGCAGTTCATTTACAAGCTGCTCCCAGTCAGGCTTTTTGATTGTTGGCGGCAGGACGTTCAGCCGCTCCATGCAGGCCTTCTGGAAAAACATTTGATTGAACAGGCTTTCTGTCTCGAGCTCGATGCGCTTGCCGTTTACGTCAAGGAACCACAGTGGCGGTTCGCTTGCGTACTTACTCAGTGACGTGAGCTGCGGGCTGTCTGGTCCATCACCGCCAATGCCATGCTTGCGTTGCCTGCACAGAGAGGGGTTACAGAATGATTTTATAGGATCGTCTTTGCATTTATAGCGGTATTCTTTTTTATCGAGCTGCTTCTGTATCAGCGCAATTTCCTGCAGGCCGAGAGGCGGATTAAAGTACTTATGGTTGTACTCCATCAGCTTGTCTTCCCACCCAACAGGGAAAGCTTTCTTAAGGTAGATGCCGACAGAGAACATGCCATTGTTCCGTGAGCCTTCAGGAAAGCCCTGCGAGCAGAGTGCCTGCAGACATGGCGGTCCGTCCTTTACGGGCGTGTCTGGTTTCTCGGGAGGCTTAGGCATAACCAAAGCGTCTTGCACGTTGGCCTCGTAGATGGCGAAGAACTCATCTAGCGTCGCGCTGTTACCGTCTTCCTTAAGCGCATAGCGCAGGCTTTTCTCTCCGCCGAAATAAGGCAGGTTAAGGTAGTTGCCGGTGTCACCACGCTCGACTAGGATTTCAGATTGCTTAGGAAATATCTCACGCCCTGCTTCACCGAGCAGGCCACCGCATGCAGTCAGATACTTTTGCATATCTCCTGCAGGCACAGGGGTCTTTGTGAAACAGTAGACGTGCGCGCCACCCGACTTACTACGAAACGTCACGAGCGGTAGCCCAAGCTTTTTAATTTTCTCGATCAGCGCCTGTAGGTCTAGCGGGTACTGGTCAATGTCTATAGCGCCCCACGTACAGCTATTGTCGGCGCGTATTGGAATGATTCCGAGTGACGGATCTATCCCGTCAAAGTGGCGTTGCCACAGGTCCTTGGTCGGCGGCTTGCGTACCACGAGCGCCTGACCAGTACTCTTGCCTTTCTCGTTTGGCTCACCTGAGATTCGATAGGTGCCGTAGGCGCAGTGCAAACCCTCGAAGATGGCCATGAATTTATCTAGCTTTTCCATTCTTCTTTCTCGGTAAAGGCCGGAGGTTTTACCCTCCGGCGTCAGACTTAAAAGTGACTATGTGACTCCTCACCTGTACTAGGCTTCGATTCATCTTGGTGCTTCACTTTTACATCTCCTGCACCGATGCTTGCAGCAAATTGTTTTGCAGTCTCGTAAACGCCTGCATCTTCAACGCTGCCTACTCGCTCAATTTCCCAACCGTGCCACTTGCCTTTGTCATTAGACTCAGACGCGACAGTCAGTCGATAAATCTGTGAGTACATAGGTGGAGTAAACATGCCGTTAGCTCCGGTGAGCTTTACCGACATCATCATGCTGTTCCACTTGCGTGACTTCTTGAGCTGAGTGGACTTCATTACGATTAGCGCAGGGTTTGGAACGCCTGCTTCGTCGAGCATCATTACGTAATGATTTGCTGTGTTTTCGATGTAGCTTCCGCTGTCTGTGTAATCCTTGTTGTCGCCCGGCTCGCGATGCGTGCGGGACAGGATGTCACTTGTTGCGGGGTAGATGTTCAACGGTCCACCGCTGCCCGATCCACGTGGTGCCCATTCGATATACTGGCGAATGTACGTGCAGGGGATAACCTGTACGCCTTTCTTACCGTCGAACAGTTCGCCTGTTACTGAGTTGTAGATCATGCCGGGGCTTGCGCCGTCGACTTCACCAATCTCTGGCGACATGTTTGTCAGGATTCGTAAGAACGGTAGAGCAAAATCGTCTTGATCCATTTGCTCGAAGCCGCTCTGCGCGTCACCTTCGAAGTTCACCGCTAATGCGACGGCTGTGTTACCTTTTACCGCTACTTCTGCTGATTTAGCCATGTCTCTTTTTCCTTTTTCCTTTTCTCTTTAAGATTTAATGATTGCTTTCTGGCCCATGTAGGCGCCAAACAGTTCGGTTGGGAATTCATTGCCCCGCTCGACCTGCTCCTTCACCCATGCTTTCAAGGTCATGGGTTCTATCTTCTCAGCTTGCTCGGCAGGGTAGCCTTGCGTACCAAGAATCTCTAACAGACGAGAACAGAGCTCGTCTTCGCCACGTCCGAATCGGACGCTGACAGTGTTCTTAATGATGTCGTCCATGCCGTGATCGCGTAACCACTGGAACGCTTCGGCTCTGCGTGCGGCAGAAATACTGGCAGAGTAAAAAGCCTTTAGCTCAATCCTGCTGCCGTCATCCATCACAAAACCTTTCATGCCGACTTGGGTTAATGCTTCAGGGATGGACTGTTCGGTTAATTTTCTAAGCTGATCCTTTCTTTCCTTCGTGACCGCTTCAAGGTCTTCGACTTCTTTCTCTAACTCTTTAGCTCTTTTTGCTAATGCCGCGATACCTTCGATATCGTCGTCTTGTAGCTTTAACGCCTCTGCGTCTTTTTCAAAATCAATCATCGTCGTTATCCCTTCTATGTGGAAATAAATCGATCTGTATAGGTAAGTACCGGCGCTCCTGCTTGTCCCACTTCAGCGCCTTGTACCGGCCGGAGTTCTTAGCGGCAGCAACTGCAGCTAAAATACTAATGGCGGTCGGGTCACCAATAAACAAGAGGTAGTCGTCGTCACAGAAATCTTCTAGCGCCCGTTTGACTCTTTGTACAGTCGGACCGGACGAGAAAATAACCTGCGCTTGATTAGGGGGCAGAACAATTTCGATGTCACCGAAATCGGCTGCGGGAATAATATTATGTTTCTGGGTCTCAGAAACAACAAATACTTTTGGCAATTTCATTCTCCTTTCTGGTTTGTTTCGCAAATGCGAGGCGCTATGATACACTGCGTTAGCTAGTCGGTGTCAACCGAAAAGCAAACCTAGAAAGGAGATAAGCTGTGGAAAACTTGTGGATTGATCGCTATCGGTTTAAAAATCAACCGTTTGCACATCAAAAAAAATATTTAGAACAGTTCTGGAAAAGGCCTGTAGCAGCGCTTTTTGCTGACATGGGTACTGGTAAATCGTTCATGGTCATTAACAATCTGGCCATGCTTTATGACGTGGGCAAAATAAATTCGGCACTTATCATAGCGCCGAAGGGTGTTTATCGTAACTGGGTGGATGAAGAATTACCCAAGCATTTGCCTGACCACGTGATTCACCGCACGGCGCTTTGGACCCCTAACCCACGTAAAGCGGAGAGGGCTCAGCTTGAAAACTTGTGGGAGGTTACAGAGGATTTAAAGATTCTCGTGATGAACGTGGAAGCCCTGTCGACCACTAAGGGCTTCGAGTATGCAAAGCGCTTTGCAATGTATACCAAGTGTTTTATGTCTATCGACGAGAGCACTACGATCAAAACGCCAACGGCCAAGCGTGCGAAGAACGTACTGAAAGTCGGGCAGCAGGCTCTTTATCGACGGATCATGACGGGCTCGCCGGTTACCCGTTCGCCTATGGACCTGTACCAACAATGCGCTTTCCTGTCAGAGGAATGCCTGAACGCACCGAGCTTTTACTCGTTCCGCGCACGCTATGCGATTCTTGTTGAGAAGCACATGGGCAGCCACAGCTTTAAGAAGATCGTAGGTTACCGCAAGCTCGACGAGCTTAAAGAGAAGCTTGATAAATTCGCTTACCGCATTACCAAAGAGGAGTGCCTCGATCTGCCTCCCAAGGTCTTCGTCAAGCGTGAGGTCGAGTTAACCAAAGAGCAGCGCAAGGCCTACGACGAGATGTCGTCTCTTGCTCTGGCCCTGTTCGACAAAGGAATGACGACGACCGTTAACGCCCTGACCCAGATCATGCGTCTGCATCAGATAGCCTGCGGCCACTCGAAGCTCGACGACGGCACCGAGATAAGCATTCCAAGCAAACGAATGGACGAACTTTTGTCCGTGGTCGAAGAGACATCAGACAAGGTTATTATCTGGGCGAACTACCGCCACGACATCGAGGCCATCAAGCTTGCGCTTGCAAAAGAGTACGGCATGAACGCTGTCGGCACTTACTACGGTGACACCGATGACGAAGAGCGTAGGCGCGTGGTCCGTGAATTCCAAGACCCCGACAGTGAGCTCAGGTTCTTTGTTGGCAACCCAAGGACCGGCGGATACGGACTTACGCTCACAGCAGCGAATACAGTTGTGTATTATAGTAACAGTTTTGACCTCGAGGTACGTTTGCAGAGCGAAGACCGCGCGCATCGAATCGGCCAGACAAAGTCTGTTACCTACGTGGACCTTATGGTGCCGGGCACGGTCGACGAGAAGATAGTCAAGGCCCTGCGTTCCAAAATTGACATAGCCAACGAAGTGCTTGGCGAGGAGATGAAAGATTGGTTGATCTAATCCCGCTGCGAAAGAAATTTAAATACATCTCCCTGCAACGTCAGGACCTGCCCGAGGGCCGCCGGTATATCTACGGCGAGCAGAAACTGCCAAGCGTGACGACTATCCTGTCCGCCACCAAAGCAGATAAAGGGGGCCTTGATGCGTGGGTCGCGCGCGTAGGTGAGGAAGAGGCGGAGCGTATTAAAAACGAGGCGTCACTGGTCGGCACTTACTTGCACGAGGTCATTGAACGGATGGTCGCGTATCGAGACCTGCCCCGCCCGACGAACTGGGAGATGTGCAAGGGCTACGAGCTCGGCTACAAGATTATCAACCGATACTTTCACAACGTGAATGAAATCTGGGGCTCTGAGGTTTCTCTGTTTTATCCGGAGAAGTATGCGGGTACCACGGACTTAGTCGGAGTCTATCGAGACAAGCCTGCCATCATCGACTTCAAGCAGAGCAACAAGCCGAAGAAGCGGGAGTGGATCGAGGATTACTTCTGCCAGTTAGCGGCGTACGCTTTAGCGCACGATGAAATGCACGGCACTAAAATAGACAATGCAGTTGTGTTGATGGCGGTTAGATCAGACGGCAGCACTGCGGAGTTCTCCACCGCAGGCCGCGAGTTCCAAGGTTATAAGGACCTATGGATGCGTCGAGTTGACGAGTTCCACAACAGTAGTGAAAAATAGATGTTTGCATTAAGTAGTAAAGTGTAGTACAATGACTATGTCATCTAAGAGATGGCCGTTCTTTAAAATTAATACAGGAGAAAGAAAATGGATTATCCCAAGCCATTGAAGCACGAGTGCGGATGTAAGGTTTCTTGGAGAACCTATAAGACGGCAGTAGAGGCCGAAGAGGCAGCGAGGATAGCTGCTCGGGATCGAGAGCTTGATTTAGCCGAGGGCTATGACTTTGGTTATTTATGTCCGGGCGACATCAGTAAGAATGAAGACAACACCTACACTGTAGTCTGCCCATAAAGAAAAGGCCCCTAACTAGGGGCCTTTTTTATGCCTGCCATTAGCCAAAGGGGAATAGCTGCTCGAGCATGTCCCTGCTGCTTTGACCCGTAGGTCCTTGGGCCACGGCAGGTGCAGCGGGAGCCGGTTGCTCTGAACCAAGGCCCGGCACGCCACGTGTTGGTGGTGCGCTAGGCGTTCTCCGTGGACCACGGGTACTTGCCTCGAACGGTGCGAACTGCAACTCTTGGTCGGTTGGCTCATCGAGGTCCATTGCTTCCTCAGCTTGGAGCTGACCAGTTGCGGCTAAGTAGCTTTCGATGTATCTGGCCGCTTTAATGTTATCGGCAGGCGCAACATTCTTTCTAAGCAAGGCCTGATACAGTTGAGGATCTGTGGCGGCGTCTTTTAAAAGCTGAGCTGCTTTATCGGAAGTTACTTTGGTTAACCACCTACGGGCCCGGTTAGAGAAGAACTGTGCAAGTACAAGGCTCTGGCCGATGTCAGCAACTGAAGCGAGGTTCGACCCCTGCTTTGCTCCGACCACACTGGCAAGTAGTTCCATGACTGTAGACGGCCCATCGTCAAACAGTTTCGCAACTGCTGCAGGGCTTTTCTTCTCCATCATGGTAACTCTATTGGCGATATCTCTTACTCGGCCAATATCCTCTGGACCCATACCCAGTGCCTGCATTACCTCTATGTTTTCGGTAATGTCTCGGGTTAATTTGTTTCCAGATATAAGCACCATGCCGTCTGATATTTCAGCGGCGTCAGGCTTTGCCCTTTTAATAAGAGCATTTACAAACTCCGCTTGAACGGCGCTCTTACCGTCTTCGTCTAACCCCCTGACCATAAGTGACGCACGCTCAGGGTCGCCCAAGTACTCTGCTACGTCCCTGCCTGCAATGGCTAGTTCACGTAACTTCTGTACTTCTTCAATCTCTCCTCGAGCATAGCGCGAAGGAGTTGTAAGGCCGCTTGTGCGAATCGCTTCAGACACCATGTCGGCGGTCAGAACATTGTCGCCGCTGTTGTAGATGGCTGTTTCGATAACCTTGTACTGACGATAAAGCCTGTCTGCCTCATTAAGTCGAACAGCGGTTTCTGGGCTTACTGCGTTTCGTATTTGTTGACTGACTACATTTTCAGCAGCGCCTAAAAGATCGGCCCGCTCAAGATTTCCTGCGCGCATTTGAGCTCGTTGCTCGGCCCTAATCTTGCTACGCATGTCAATCAGGTCATCAGTAGTTCCCATGCGCGCTCGAGGCTCGTTAAAGCCGGGCGATTCCCACGCAGTAGTCAGATCCTCAAGGTATCTACGCACCGCCGTTCGTTGATCATCGGTTGCGATAATAGAGGGCGTGTCAGTTGAGTCTATTACATCTAAACGGGTTAACTTATTAAGTGGCGCAGGCAGCCCTCTTGCCGCATCATAAAAAGGATCGAAGGCCTTGTATGCTTCGCTAAGCATCTCGTCGGTTTGAGCTTTGGTAATTGTAGTGCCCGGCGGTGTAACACGCTGAATAACCGCCTGCTCCCATTCCTGTCGAGTTCGAGGCTGCCCCCTTAAGTCAACAAGCTCTTCCTGCGCGGCACGTCGCGCAGCCATTAAATCAACAGCAATTGCATTGCCTATGTCGGGGTTGTCTGCAATTAGACGAGCTTCTTGGGCCATTAAAACATTGTCACCAAGAAATTGTGCCGGAGTTACGCCTTCTGGCACATCATCCAAAGCATCCGCTAATTCTAACGCGCGAACCTGACCACCTGCCCGTTCCTGCATTTGACGCGCAGCACGAATGCTTCCGCCTGCCTCGGTGAAAGGTGCTAGATTAGCTTTAACCCCTTGAACTAAGCGCTGTGCAGTTCTGGGTATCATAGTGGGTATAGCGCCTGCCCCAAAACCTCCGGCAAGCTCAGACACCACTTGCATTTCAGGACTTGCTCCACCCTGTCTTGCGGCTTCCCCTGCTGCTCCGGCGGCGCCTGCGGCAGCTATTTCAGAGCCGTAAAAAGTCTTAGGCGCTGTTACAGAAGTCCTATAGATGTCTTCTAACAACTTACGCGCAGGGCCCGGACGTGCAAGTGTCCTAGCGCTTTCCTGTGCTAATTGCCTGCCCGCAAGAACAGGCGCCGCAACGAACGGGGCGGCGGTGCCTATCATTTTGGCTGCTGCACCTGCCTTGCCGGGCATTTCATATCCCGCAGGAAAGCCTATGCCTATGTCAGCAAGCTTGTTTTTCCACTTGTCGGGGAGATAGTCCAGAACCAAGGTATCTAAAGTCTGGGCCATCATGCGGTTGGCGGTTTCAAGAGGACCGTAATTAGCGGCCATATAGGCTTCTTCTGCAGAAACAGGTTGAGCAGGAGCGCCGTCGCCAAGCGAGAGCTGTAGCTGTAGGGCTAGAGCAAGGTCTTTTTGTTGCTGCTCTGCGTCTGTAACGCCTTTTTCTTCATCAGCCATTACTAATTACCCTTATTGAAACTTTTTAGCAGCAGTAATGAAGGCAGCAAGAGTGTTACCCTCTAGCTCTGCCACATTTACAGCCATCAATTCCTCTTTGGACATCTCACCAAACTTTCCTGCATCGACTTTTACAGCATTATTGACGGTGTCAAAGTATAGCTCGGCGGCATCTGGACGTAATAGAGAGCCAATGGTTCGTTGTACTGCTCGAGCCCTAGCTTCAGACTTGTCGCGTTCGCCTTTGGGGTTTGAAATGTCGTTACTGTACTTCACGTCATCAACATACACCTGACCCATGAGGTCTACGAAGTTAGCCAAGCTTTCTTGTGCGATTTCAGGGTTCTGACTAAAATCAAGTGCTTGAGGTATAGTGGCCAAAATACGTGCCTGTTCCACAACAGACGGGCGAGAGGTCGTAGCAAGTGACGAAATCGCGTCTCTTTCTAGGAAACGTAATCTCTGCGCTGCCTCCTCTGTCTTAAGTGCTGCAGGTAAGAACGGCAGTTGACCAAGCGTGCTGCTGTATAGGTTTCGCACAGCAGCGAATGCACCTGTTCCCGTACCTACGTCAAAGGATAAATCCTCTGCAGAAACTTCTGGCGGAGTCGTAGGAGGCGCCGGAGGTTCAGGGAACGCCACGTCTATCACTTCAGCCGTCTGAGTAATCGGGTTATACCTAATGGTATTTCCAGAATTAGGCTCAATAAACGTGCTTGTGTTGACCATCTCTACCGCTTCAGGTCGAGTCATTTCCATAGTGTTCATGAGGTCCTGAATCTTTTCCTCATATGCGCTAAGCTTAGCAGGCTTCTGCGTGGCGATGTCGCCGTAGATGTCGGCTTGACGCTCGGCAAGCTTCACATTCCGTTCCTGAGCCGCGCTCCTTTGAGCTTCGGCTGCCTGCAGTGCTGCCATCTTAAGCGCTTGCGCCTCTTTGGACATGCCTGCTGCACGCTGACCGATACGGCCGGGCAGTTCTCGTGTAGCGCCTGCTAGTCTTGCCGCAGCAGAACCACGAAGTGGTTGCCCGTCAGGACCTACGTTACCGGCATAGCCGAGCGCCGCCTGACCGATGTCAAACAACATCTGAGCCTGCGTATCCTTCGGGTCACTGCCAAGAATGTCTTGATACAAAGCCAGATTCTGGTCTACTCCGGCCCGTAAATCAGGCACGGTTTCAGGCTGCTGATTCATTATCGCTTTATAACGCTCTATGGCTGCTGCCACAATTTCAGGAGGGTAGGCACTACTATTTGGGGTAACGCCCTCCTCGCCGCTACCTTCTTGAAAATACTGGACCATGCCTCCGTTAGCCATCGCCATAGGCGCAGGTCCTTGGTCCATGGGCAATCCACCAATACCGCCCATCGCAGGTGCAGGACCTGCGGGCATAGGAGGTGGTGCCATTCCGGCCATTTCAGGAGGCATGCCCTGTGGCATAGGTGCAGGCATCGGCATAGCGGGCGCGGCCTGCTGCGCTAGAACCGGCTGCAGTAACGCAAGAACACCCTCAGGCGTTTCTTCTGCTTCACGGAATCCAACCAAATCGGCAAGCTCCTCACGGCGCGCGTCAATCGAACGCATGTCACCACGAAGGTTATTCATGAGGATTTCAGGTGAGTCAGGCGTGCGCGCCATCATCCGCGCCATGTCGGCGTCGTCACCTTCCTCTCGCTCCTCGCCAGAGAGCTCTTCCATTAACTCGTCGATCTCGTCCATAAAGCCGGACATAATCCCGACGTTTTCGACCTGATCGTCATCAACCATCTGAAGCTCATCTTTCATTAGAATAACCCTGCTTTCTGTGCACCGGCTGCCGTGGACAACGCGCCTACTCCCAAGCCTACCGCTGTTTGCAGCGGGCTCGCGCTAGGTGCGGTCTGGGCGGTAAGTGCCATTGAGGTGGTTGGTGCGCCACGATAAATGTCTGAAACAAAACCAAGCTGCTGATAAGGAGCCATCGCTTCCTGCATCTGGGTGGATCGAATCGCGTCGATCTGGCTTTGCTCGACTTGACGCTCGAGGCCACCAAGACCCATCAACAGACCTGTGTCTGCCGCGCCGAGTTGCTGTGAAGCCTGACCTAATGCGCCGTATTGCGTGCCAAGCGACCCCATCTGGCTACCAAGGTTGCCTAATGCGCCTGCCTTGTTAATGTCAACGCCTGCCTGTTGTGCAGTCAAACCGCCGATACCCTGTCCGAGATTGGCGAACTGCATTCCGGCTTGACCTAACGCCTGCCCACCGGCCAGTTGGCGCTGCTGCTGAGATTCAAATCCCTGCATTGCCGCCTGCTGTGCCTGCGCGTAGTTGTTGGCGTAGTCCTGCATGATTCGCTGCTGCATCAAGTCCTGAACGCCGCGCTCAGTTTCAGCGCGCTGAACACCCTCTCGAGTCCCGCCAAAAGCACCTGCACCCACTGCTTGTGCGGCGGCTCCAGTCTGGGCGATGTTCGCCTGACGGCGCATCTCACCAAGAGCGTTTTGTGTCACCTGCTGTTGGTAAGGGTTCATGTAAGAGGCGGCTTGGTTTGGGTCATATGCCTTAGCAGAACCTAAGATACCGCCAATACCTTGACCAATAACAGGGACTGCGCGACCCATCATGTCCTGAGCGGCCTGATACTGAGCCGTCGTGTCAACAGCGCCTGCCGCTAACGCGCCACGCTGCGTGAGGTCCATGCCTTGGGTGACGCCTTGAGATGCCGCCTGTATGTAAGGCTCGAACGCGCCAACACCCTGCTTGGCAAAGTCAATTCCCTGCAGCTCAGTGCCAGAAAGACCTGCGGCCTCAACGGCGGGCAGGTACATAGGCTGATTGTAAAGGTCTCGAGCCTCGTTAATTAGTCCTAGCTTGTACGCTTCAATTTCTGGCGCTTCACGTACGTACTGGGTTGAATAGGTCATATCAACCATTGGCGCGGCCCTCTAGATTCTTCATAAGTGCATACATTTTTTTAGCGCCCTTGCGCCGTGATCCGTTGCCCATGTTGCGTACTGCCTTGGCGGTGAATACAAACTCGCCGTCGCTGAGCATTGCGGGGATGTCGTCGGACGTACCAGTGCCCGGCCCGCTTATGTGGCCATTCTTGCGTGGGAAGTCAGACGTACTGCCTCCTTTCGCGGCACCGTAGGGACGATACATTTGATAAGGAGCAGTTTGCGACATGGTATTCACGCCGCCAAAGCTCAGGCCGTAACGCTCAGGGTACTGCTCGAGCAGTCGTTGGCCGGGCGCATCCGTCATACCTTCAAAGCCGGGCGGTAGCTGTGGTTGCTCAGGGCTAAACGCTCCAGATAATCCGGCGATGCCCATGCCTGCAGCGGCTAGAGGTAGGTAGTTGGATATTGCCCCCGAAGTATTGGCCGCCACTGCGGCAGAAGCGGCGTCTTGAGCTGCCTTAACCGCTGTCGCGTAACCTTGAGTGTTCTCAGTTATACCCCTCTGTGCGAATTGATCTAACGTATCGCCAAAAGCTTTATTGCCTGCTAATTGTGCTCTTTCCGCCCCTGCCGCCTGACGCGCAGCGGGAGAGAACGCGTCTTTTAGGCTTTCTACTCTGTCGCCAAAAGTCGCATCGCCCGGAGCAAAGGTTTCCTTTATGTTCCCAAAGAAACTTGATGGGGCGGTTTGACCGCCTGTAGCGGCTACTTGCTGACCTGCTGCAGGCGTGGTGGGCAATGAAGCAACACCGCTTTGGACTGGCGCTCGAGCAACAGGCGCTCCGGAGGCAGCGAAGGGGTCGCCCGGCCGTATAGGAGGTGCTGCGGGGATAGGGGGTACGACAGGCTGCGTTGCAACAGGCATTCCTGTGGGACTGGCGGCAAAGGGGTCCATGGGCATCGGTACGCCAGTCGCCACCGTCTCTGCCGCTGTAGCGCTTAAATCAGGAAGTGCCGCTGTGCTATCCACCGCAGGGACAGAAGTAGTCACCGGAGCACCTGTAGGCGCTGCAGTAGACTTAAATGCGCTTGCTCCTTGGGTCACGCCACTTACTGCACCGGCAGTTACCGCGCCAATAGCGCCTGCCTTCAGGGAGTCTTTAAAGTTTCCACCTGCAATAAGAGACGAGCCTGCACCGGCTACGAAACCTTTGGTAGCGGCAACCAAAGCAGGGGCAGCGGTGCTTCCAAATATTGCCGTTGCTGCCGGACCGGCAATTGCGAACAGGGCCGTACCGATAACGATCTTACCAATCGTCGTATTGGCAAACTTCTTGACCGTCTTACCGATCTTCTTAAATAGCTTCTTCAGGAAGAACTCAGGCATGCCGGTGGTAGGGTTAGTCGTGCCGCTACCGCCAATACGCTTTAGGATCTGTGCCTCAATGGGGCTAATATGGGCGACCATCGTGTCGCCGTTACGGCCTGCGTCGGCCATAGCCTGAGCCATTGGGCGGAGGCTTGCGATACCGCCCTTGGCGAAGTTTTGTGGGGGAGCCATTGTGTCAGGAGCTCGAAGCTGATCAAGCGCAACCTGTAACGCGCCAAATAGCTGAGCATCAAACGCCTCAGGGAGAAGCTCCTCGTCTACGCCCTGCGCCATGTAACGCTCGCGGATAGCGGCGTAGTTAGCGGGGTCGGCGAGAACCTCATCAACCATCGTATTAAGAAGTGCAAGCACCTCCGGCGGGATTTCCATCTCTTCGAGTTCACGTCTGAACTCTGCAACGGCAATAGGGTCGGCCTGTTCTGCCGCCATGAGCATTTCATTGTTCACTTCGGAGGGCGAGACCTGCTTTCGCATCTCTTCTACGGCGGCCATTTCGGCGCTCATATTACCCATTTGGGGAGGTGGGGGCATAGCTCCCTGCATCGCTTCTGCCATGATCTTTTCCTTAATTTTTTAAGTAGGACCACACAGGGTCGCGCGCCCGAAGCGCGAAATTACTGCTGATTATCAAGCAATTATTAGTCCCTGTCCACTTCAAGATAAGACAGGTAAAAAGTCACATCGGCTCGTGTCGAAGTAACCTTTAAGACGTTACTTTCTTCTAAAATGCACGGAACACCTGCAAACACGTCAACGCTTGCACTGTGCGCTAATGCTTGAGCATGATACAAATACCCTGCTGCACCACCCGATGTCTCGTACTGGCTTACCGTAATATCCGACTGGTTGCCGGAGGCATTGGTCACCCGCAGGGACTTAATAATCGCCGTATTTGCAGCAGGGACCGTGTATATCGTTGTCTCGGTCGCCGCTGCAGGGATAAGTCTCTGATGAAAATATTTATCTGCCATTTATGTCCCCTCGAACCATGCCCGAGCGTTGCTTTTGCTCTGTGTGACTATCGGCGTGTAACTAGAGTTCAGTTGCAGAACAATCTGCTCTAGCGAACGCACCAACTGGTTAAACTGCTGAGGGCTGTAGTCGCCTGTCGCCGCGTCAGGTAGTCGGACGTTCTGTATTTTGCTCATCGCAGACCATCCGGCTGAATATCAACGCGCAGCGTACCGTAGCGCCAGTTAGTATCGACTTCGTCACTGGTAATCTTCAACGCAATCTGCCGCCCGCGAGCCCGCGTGTCCACTTTGTCTGTCGTCGGCGTGATGACGTAGGGGTCCAAGGAACTTGGACTAGCGGTGGTTTGTGGGTAGGCGCGCAATAACAGGTTTACCGTAAGGTTTCCCTCTTGGTTCTTAAAGTCAGGGATAAACCGCCGCATCAAGATCATGTTGTCGCCGTCGCCAATATCAAAGTAACCAGAGTCGATAAAGGCCGTAATCGCGCTGCCGTCTGCCTGATTAACACCGTCTTCGTGGTTATATATTAAGCTTCGACCGGCCGTGAGTCCGTAAATAGTGCCTATAGTAGCCTCAGTGCTTTCAGGGAAATACTCAGAAGCCGTGGGAAGTTGGAACGACCCCACGTCCTGCCAAGAAGTACGCGCTAACGTACCCTCAGACCAGACGTTTTCAAGATAGTTATAAGTCACACACCGATCAATATAATCCGACGTGAAACTGCAATAGAACCACGTGACCTCGTTAAAGTCAGAGTTCAGCGCAGCAAAAACCTTATCCTCTTGCACCAGATTGATGTCGTCAAAGACGTAATCCTGTAGTGTGCAGGGAAGCTTTTTCACCGTACCGTCAAAGACGTAGAACGCTTCGTGGCCCATCCAGAAAGCCAATCCATTAACCTCTATCGCAGAGTTTGGACCCAAGGCACCACAGTTGCTGCCTAGCTGTTGGAAACCGAACGTGTACGGAGGACCAATGTATTGCATGCCGTGAAGAGACGTGTCGGTCAATATCAGTATCTGTCCACGCGCCCTGACTGCTGTCTGAATCCTGTTACCGTCGGATAACCGTTGGCCACCGGCCGTGTTCGTAGCAGACTCGGCAAAAGTGTTAATGTCTTCTTGGTTGGAGAATCGGACGAACAAAGGATCTTGAGTGTCAGGGTCACCTATTGTGGTTTCAGTGCCTAAGGCAATTAAATGCCTGTCTGGACTAGAAACTAGCATGTAGCCGTTCTTAGTCGGTGCACCAGAAACCAGTGAAGCGCGAGTATCTACGCCGTCGGAAGGATTCCACTGGTATAGCTCCCCATCCACAAGCTGCAGAAGCAGCACTTGGCCAAAGTTATCGAAATGCCAAATACGCGCGTTGAGCGTTTCAACCTGCACTTCAGTTCGTGGAGTACCCCACGTACCCGCGCCCCATGTTCCTGTACCAAAACCGAAGTCGAAATAACTAGTGTCAGAACCTACGCTAATTTGATATGCGCCTACCACTGAAGCGCCGCCATTACCCGTGTCTGATCCGTCAGCATTGACAGGGGCAGTGATTGTGTAGGTGCTTGAGTTCGTGACCTCGGTGATTTCCCACTCGGAGTTAAGGATGTCAGCGGTGATTTGCCCGCCGAGGCTTGCTGCACCACTAAAGGTAACAAAGTCCCCCTGTGACGCTCCGTGGGAGGCGTCTGTCACGGTTATTATAGGCGAGCCTGTAGAGGCGGCAAACGTCACGTCACCGGCAGCGGTTGTGGCTCGTAGGGGAGTGATATCGTACCAAGCACCACCTAAGCTTACGTAGATTTTCCGGTCCGTGCCCACGGCAAGGTAGGGAGTCCCTGCGAGGCTATTCCAAGAAAACGTGAAACTAGCAAAGCCCACTAAGTAATCTGCAGTGCCGTTAAAATAAGTCCAACCACCAATTTTTTCTGGCATTCCATAACGAAAACGGATGTTGTCGCCATCCGTCCATCCGCCTTCAGCACCGTATTCGGTGTTCTGTTTGTCAATGCCGGGCGCTAATGTAAGTTTGAAAAAGGCCATCAGTAAGTCCACATAACAAGGGTGCTTGGGCGGGTGTCAACGTGTACGAAGGTCTTAGCCACTCCAATACCGTTAAAGCCCAATTCTAACGCATGTTTAACAATTAATGCGCGTTGTGCTCCGTTAGTTACCCTTATATCGGCGGCTATGCCTTGAGCGTGCGTACCGGGCTTTGTCTTACGTGCTTCTTCTGGATGTGTCGCGTCGCGGTACCCACTGGTTATAACAAACGGAAACCCGCACAGGCCGCGCAATTCATCGAGTCTAAGTACAAAGTCCTCTTCAATGAGGTTTTTACCTGTATGCGTACAAGCAAACTCACCGAACGAGAAGTACGTAAACTCTCCCACTAGTCGCAAAGCTCGGCTAGCTCTTTCCAGTCTTGTGCAGTCCAGTTGGAGGTATCCACAGAAGAAGGTAGTTCTACGGTAATACCCGCGACGTTTGCACCTAGTAACCCACCGGCAGCATTAGTGCTACCTTTTAGACACGCCATAGCGTTATCTTCAGGGGTAATTTCTAGGCTATTTAACTGCGTACAAGCAGGGAGTGCAAGCAGCACTGCACCTAAAGTAAGTAATCTCATTTAAACCACCCTTTAATAGACTGAAACATACGCACGGGGTAATAAAGCGCGCCTGACTTAAACTTTCCCAGACCTAGTACGCTTAATGCTTCACGAAATACCTTATCAGCTTGTTTCTGGTTCTTAACAACGCCGTCTCCGTGAGTGCATAAATAGTCGTGGACCACGGCAGCCTTGCGGTTTTTCGCGTTTGCCACAGGCACTACCCACCGGAATATTCTGGGTACACTCGCCAGATCAGTGTAATAGCCCGCAGGCACAGTGACTGTACGGCCCAGTACGTCGCTATAGTACACCAATGGGGCGTGTAGCCGCCATCCACCATCCACAGCCTCGGCAACTAGCGCGGTCTGGAAGTGGCTCATAATACGCACCTAAGGCTTGTTAAAAAAACTAAAGTAGGACCCCGTTAGCAGGGCACCCAAGAATATGTAGGTAAAGGTCTTAATCACGGTATTTGCCGCAGTACGTTTGGCCGACCGCCAAGAGTCTAGAAGGTCGCGTATTTCACGCATGTCATGAACAGCGTCGTCGTCTTGTAAACCCACGTCACGTAAGGCTTTTTTAGCCCCCGCCTCCGCAGCACGCTGTATCATTGCTTCTAGCTCTAGCTCGGTCATCTCATGGGTTCTCCTACTACTATCTAGCCCTACTTAATTGTACACCGCGTATGCTTTTTCCCAAAGAACAAAGTCTTGAGCGTATTTTAACTCTATCATCTGAACCACTTCATGAGACAAGAGTGCTTGGTAATCTATAGGGTCCGGATTAGTTTTTCGCACATGTATCGGATGTCCGACCTTGCCCCCCAAAGCAGTTATGTCTGCTACCGCGTGTTCATGTAAGTTCTCTATATTCCATAGCTTTGTATGATCTGGGAAATAACTAGACTGCAAATTACTTGAATGCTCGGGGTCTAGTTTTTCGCCTTTAATACAAGCTTTATAGCAAAACTCGTTAACGTTTTCTGTTTCTGGGGCCTTACCCGCCACGTCTCCTTGCTTATTTTTATAAAAGTAAATAGAGCACAATCTGTCTATAGGGTTTCTAACCACCGAATAACACGGCATCCCTTTGTCTACTTTCCCTTCCTTGACTAACTCGGAATATGACGAGTGCACTTCCCTATTTATACCAACCAAATCCATAAACGGAACTTGTCGGGCTTTTTCTAAGTAGTCTTTGGGATGATCTACAAAACATTTCTGCATCTGCTCCCACGAGTAAAAGTTACCCTCAAGGGCCACCGTGTCTTTGCTAGAGTCGTAAAGCCCCGAGCTTAAAAAATAAAACAAAGCCGACGTAGAGCCGGTCTTGGGTACTCTTATGAAAACAAAATTGTTAGAACGAGATATAAACATTAGTTATAAATAGCGTATGCTGCTTCCCAAGCCGCTAAATCTTTTGCATATATATCTAAAGCGCGTTGCTTTCTGTCGGCGGAAAGGTTATCCAAGTAGTACGTAGGGTCGTTGTCGCTTTTACGCACTTCTATTCGTTCCGTTACCGCACCGCCTTTGGCTGTTATAAAAGCTGTGGCGTGTTCATGTATGTTTTCAATATTGAATAGCTGCACGTGCTCTGGATAGTAGCTTGTTTGTGCTTTTAAGCTATCCTGTACATTAGGGTGCGTCCAATGCTTATCAAAAACAAAATCAAATGAAGCGTCTGGCTCGGATACTTCTTGTGCCATATCAAGATCGTTTTTAGTGTAGTGCCCGTACTTTTTAAGGTTTTCTGCTGCGGTTATTTTTCTTCGCACGTTTGCATAGTAATAGAGGGATGCAAGCCAATGTAATGGGTGACGTATTGTACCCACCCAAGGCATATCGGTCGGGGCCTGCCCATCAGCTACTACTTCATGGTAGGTTTTTTGTGCGTCTTTAAGATAATCATACCCGTACAAATCTCTGGGAAGCTCTGAATACTTAAGATTGTCATGGGCATCGCTATAAGCTTTAAACTCTTCCCAAGTATTAAACCCGCCCTCAAGTGTGTATATGTCGCTGTTTGTATCTACCAGTCCCGATTCAAGAAAATAAATTTCAAGCGAGGCACCGCCCGTTTTTTGAGCACGGGTTACGGCAAAGTTGTTTGAGTCGCATATAATCATTTTGTAATTACCGCCGTATCTGTGTCTTCAAAAAATAACATGTTGCCTTCGCAAACCATATTCCAGTCAGGGCCTTCTTGCTCACTTCTGGACGGTACTTCTATTATAACGTGTCGAGCCAACCACTCTGTATTGTCTTGAAGCACCCGCCATACGTGCTCTTCTGTACCACGACCCGGTTGCCCTCGGGCTTTATTAAACCGTATGCGGTACTTCACTCCGGTTTAGTAGGCCACGTTATACTTTCAGGAAAACCTGATTGGTATTTAATTTCTCTTAACGCTTTACGATAAGAAATCCACTTTTGACGGGTTTCGTTATACATAGGCACGTCTGAAAGAACGGACCAATCCGACTCCCTCAACAAAACTTTAGCTTTTTCCCACTCCAACTCGGCAGGGGTTGCTTCAGCAAGCGTATTGACTTCGTCTTCTACCTGAACCCAACCTTGGTCTGAGTAGTTTTCACCAAGCCACGATAAGTCACCAAGTTTATCTTGGACTCCTAACATGCCAAAAATAGGACCCCAGTTATTTGGAAGTGGTCCGGCTTCGCTTAGCGCTTCGTTTGTTGACAGCTTTCTTAGTTGCCACATTTTCTTTCTCCTTAACCTCTAGTTTAGGTTTTAATCCGGGTTGTTCTTCGGGGGAAGGTAAATTACCTCCCGTTTCACGACTTATCGGTGGATGATTAGCAAAATCGGGCCACATATTAGCAAACGGAGCAACGCTCACCCCCATAAACGGTAGATGGTCTGAATCATGCTTCCATTCTCTCCAACTAGCAAAATCTTTTCTAGGTTGAATGGCAATATGGCAACCTATCCCTGCGGCTAATTGGTTAATAAGCTCAATTACCTCTACTGGTTGATACACATTCCATAGAAAATCACCGTGCACTCCCCGCATAGTTATCTCGGTAGCACCCCCACCCGCTGTACCTATGTTTATAGACTGTGCACGGCTATCGTTGCTCGTCATACTCCTAAGCTGCGCGACTTTTTCCAATCTTTTTAGCTCTTCGTCTATTTGTTTTGTAGTAAGGTTTTTGTAATTTTCCATAGCTACTGAGTATTCCAAGAAATTGTTATTTGACCCCCGTTATCTACTTGCACGGGGTAGGTGCCGGTAGTTGTAGGTACGCAATTAAATGTAGCGGGTGTGCCAGAATTTCCGGGGTTACCGGGACTACCGGGGTTTCCGCTTGTCGAAGAGCCTCCCCCTCCACCGCCCGAAGTGACTTGCCCGGCCCAACCTCCCGCGTTGTTTCCTGCCATCCTTGCACCACCACCACCACCGCCACCGCCACCGGCAAAACCGGCAGAAGTGTTTCCTTGTGCCCCCGCTGTCGGATTTCGTGGGATATTGTACGTGTCAAAGCTGTTAGAATAGCCGTAAACGCCTATCCCTGCCGCACCGCCGCCAGTAGAACCGCCGGGTATTGGTGGTGAAGAACAGCCTGATACGCCGGGACCGGGCATAGACCCACCAACATTATAATTACCGGGGCTACTACTCCCCGCGCCACTGCCCCCAAACCCTCCAATTACGCAAACAGATTGAATGTTTATAGGCGGAGGATTATCCAACGACTGTGTTTGCCCCTTCATACCCGTACCGCCGGTATTAATTGGCGAAACATTACTACCACCGCCATTACCACCAAAAGGTGACGTAGCGGTGACACTTCCCGCGGGTCCTGCCCTCGCTATATTCGAGCTGTTTCCAGCATTTCCAGCATTTCCGGAGGCACCGAGATTTCCCGCAGCACCGCCATTACCGCCATTACCGTTTGTGAAAGTTTGGCCTAAAGCTGAGGTGGTGGCCCCCGCATTGCCGGGATTTCCAGACAAGCCGGGACCCCCCGGCGCTTGTCTACTAGCTCCTCCGGCTTTTACACTAACTCCGCCGCAATAACCCCAGTTTTGATTAGGGGCAATCGGGCAGTTATTGGTAAGCGTTCCCGCACTTCCCCCGGCCCCGCTAAATCCGCCAGTTCCCGCACCGCCCGGATTACCCGCATTGCCGGAGGACCCGTTACCGGATACCGTAACAATTTCTAAACCTTCGGGGACAACAAAAGTTCCGGGTGAATTAAAAGTTTCGCTGCCCGCGGGTATGGGTATCCTTCCGCCAAATAAACCTACTTTACTAGTTCCTATAGGCATTGTTTTACTCCTAACGAAGTACGTTTATCAAATTTATATTCGGCATAAGGGCCGTTCTTGTCTACATAATGCAGCATAAATTGTACGTTTATTGTACTTTTAGGTAATTTTCTACGCCAGTGAGTCACTTCGCAACCCTTATAAATCACTGCATCCCCCGGCTCTAGCATACACTTTACGGGATCGTTACCTTCATATTGCATCCATATAGGCCATATACCGTTGGTGCATGCTACGTTAACCGTCACACTTACTTCACAAGAAGGTCTGTCCGTATGAGGGGTAAGCTCTTCGCCCTCTTGATACACGCGGCTATATGAATATGTTGGTTCTAACTCTAGCCCTGTTTGTTCTTCCACTACAGTTAAACACTGCTTCAATAAAACTTCTATTAAAGGGTCGGCATAGTAACTAAAACGGCTAGCCTCTTCCGGTTTAAGTTCTGCTTTTGGTGTCCATTCACCCGCTTTTATTTTGTTCTCAAAATACTGAGATATTGTTTGTATCGTTTGAGCGTCGACCAAACCTTCTACTTTGCAGTAACGGGCGTCTTGAAAATTACTCATGGTAGAACCACCCCGTAACAATATACTTGGTGTTACTTCCATAAACGGGATTTCCCCTATGCGCGTGAGTAAAAGACGCAGGCCAAATAATCATTGTGTTCTCGACAGGATTTATTCGCCGTTCTTGGTACAGAAACTCTGTTTCGCCGTTAGCTTCTATTGGCAAAGTGTTTAAATAAAGCATATACACTAGGCCCCGATTAGCTTGTTCCCCGTTACCTTGCTCACCATGCCACACGTGGTAGCCGCCCCCGGTAGAAGTTTTTTGCATTTTCAGGTTATTGCAATTCATCCTTATATCTTTAGCTACGGAAAATGTGTCCGTATACTGCTCAAAACAGTTTTGAAGTCCTTGGAAAAATATATCTACGGGGTTATCACCGTTAAAGGGTTCAAAGTTAAAATTTTTACCGTTTAACCCTATTTGATAATCGTCCTTTTTATGTTTGTGGACGCCCTCTCCTTGCTGCCTATCATTTCCGGCACCGAAACTTTGATTCCGGTCAAACTCCGCTATTAAGTGCGCACAGAAGCCCTCTGGGTACACGTCTGAAATAACGCCTATAAAATCTTTGGTTTCCATTTTCATTTAAATGCAGGTCCCGAAATCCATGTTACTAATGTTTGGCGCGTGCCTTTAACTACTGGAGTTACTTGATGCAAAGTCCACGCGGGAAATACAGTAATTAAACCTCTTTTTTTCTGCACTACGGTCGGTTTTCCACTCGTCAATATTTGCAGCTCCCCCCCTTCGTACCCATTCGGGTCTGAAAGTTGCAACACTATAGACAGTTTTCTTGAAACCCCCGAAGCGCCAAAATCTTGGTGCCACGTATACGCCCCCTGCCTGTCTTCGTGGTAGTTAGTAAGCTGCAAAGGTTCCGCGAAGCCTGTTAGATCAAACCCAAAATAATCGGAGTTTAACTGTGCTGCAATATGTGCTAAACGCTCGAAAACCCACTCACATTCAGGACCTTTGTTTAACCAGTTTAACTCTGAGCGCCTTACATGGTAGTTAAGGCCCCCCTTACTTCCTCCACCTACTTGCGCATCCTGTGTAGCTTCTTTTGCCTTTTGTTGCAGCCAATCAAGCTCTTGATCGGTAAATGCGTTTTCCCACCACGCAAACGGTTCTATCTTCCTAGAATACGGCGTCAGCAAATGCTGCATTAAATAAACCTTTTTCTTTGCGACAAAATAAAGTGTATGAACTTTGTCGGATTATTAGATTGGTTCGGTGTAATCATGTGCGGCAACCACGAGTTAAACAGCATCATAGTGCCCGCTTGCACATTGTTAAAGTGTATCTGAGGCGTTGCCATTGTAACTTGATCGTTAGGCGCTGCCCACAAATCCGCCATGCGCTTTCCCGGTCTTGGGTCATCAAATATAGGGTAAGACCCGCCTTCGGGCATTTCTAAAAAGTAGAACCCTGATATTTGGCTGTCTCCATGCACGTGCATAATATTACTACCAGTACATGCAAACTCTTGGCCCCACATTCCAGACACGTAAAACTCATACTCGTCTGTTAAATAACCCTGATCCTTTAGAATACTAACGCCCTTGTCTCGAAAGTAGGACGCTAAGTACCCAAGGTCAGGGTCATTCGCCATGTGCGTAGTCTGTTTAACTACCGATGGCTCCATTTGTTCATAGTATTT
>Ga0206677_10000168_pt1 | contig 59454 bp, 62 predicted proteins | sample M130m12015metaG_FD_155475 | JGI IMG/M metagenome (GOLD analysis project Ga0206677, IMG submission 155475) | Ammonia-oxidizing marine archaeal communities from Monterey Bay, California, United States - M1 30m 12015 | ecosystem: Environmental > Aquatic > Marine > Intertidal zone | place: USA... | reverse complement strand
TTTAAATCCCCCAAAATTCAGATTATTTTTCGGGTCAATTAAAATAGAAGAAATATCTAGCAATTTGAATGTTATAACAATTACGCTTCCTGTACCATCTTTTATTAAATTCAAAGCGGAACTATTTTTTCAACTATTGTTTAGAAATTACCTTAAGTCAATTATTCAAAGTATTGAAAGTGTTGATTATTTATGGAATTTTGATAACGGAACATATTTTAAGAATCATAATCTGTTTGATAAGGCAGTAAAGGTATTTCATCCTGTGGATGATTTTAGTTCAGATGGAAGTCATCAATACTCGTCATATGATATTGGATTTTCTGTGAGTGAACAGATTTTAGATAAAATTCCTCTAGACGATAAATATTTTATAAATCATGGATTACAAAATAATTTTGTTAAAAATAAACAGAGTGATAGCGATATAATTACTCCTAATAATATCACTTATGTAGGTAATATATCTATTAAATCATTAGATACAAATACCTTAAAAAGAGTCATTTTAGATAATTGTAATTTGTATTTTAGTTTCATTGGAGACTATGATAACGAAACAGATTTTATTAATTTTCTTAAAACACAAGAGAACGTTAAATTATTTGGTAATTTGTATGCTAAAGATTTACAAGAAAGACTATTAGAGGCAGATATTCTTTTACTTTGTTATAAAAAAAAGAATGGATATTTTGCAGATAATTCTCATAAATTACTTGAATACTTAAGTACTGGAAATGTAGTGGTAAGTTCAAAACTATCCGTTTATCAATCCTTAGATCTATTTCCAATGTCTAAAACGGACGACAATTCAGACTTTCTAAATATCTTTAATGATGTTATAGAAAATTTTGATAAAATTAATTCAAAAGCATCTAGGCTAAAAAGGGTTCAATATGCCTTTGATAATACATACAGTAAACAAATTGAACGAATTGAAAATATGTTAACCAGAGCTTAGAACTTCTAATTTTATTTTTTGAACGTAACTTAACCAAGGCAAATAAATTGTTAAAATTAATTTGTTGAGGTGTTTTAAATGCTGATACAATATATAACAAACATTAAAAAGAAAGAATCTTCTGGCGGGTGGAGTGGGATGAATCAGAATATCTTTAATTGTCTTTTAAATAGTTCTCATGATATCATTTATACACAAATTGATAAGCCATTACATATGGGTTATGATTTGTTATCAAAACTTCAAAAGTTGTTATCTGTACCTAGAATATATCCTTCGTTTACAAAAGAACGCTTAAATAAAATTGGTCAAGAGGTCAAATATAAATTAAAGAGTAATGCTGATATGCTTTTTTTTCATGGAGCAACTTCATGGATACTGAGTGATTTAAATAAGCCATATTGTGTATACTTAGATGCTGATGTAAAAACGTATGTTGACGTATATCAATCCTCAAATAACTTTAGAAAAAAGCAATTGGATTTTATTTATAGAAAGGAATCAGAATTTTTAAATAAAGCAGATAAAGTTTTTTTTACCTCAGAATGGGCTCAAAATCAAGCTGTAAAAAACCTTGGTTTAATTGGCGATAATTTGATGGTTTTACCTCCTAATGCAGAACCCCAGTTTTCAAAAATCATATACGATAAAGCAAATTATATATTATTTGTAGGTCACGATTTTATTGGGAAAGGTGGGAATTATGTTGCTCAAGCAATAAAAAAATATAATGATTGTAATGAGTTAAAAATGAGACTTAAAATAGTTGGTCAGCTACCACCCTCTGATATTTTGTCTGAGGATTTTGTAGATTATGTTGGCAGAATAGATAAGAGTAAAATATCAGATCAAAAAAAATTAGCTGAGTTATATCAAAATGCTATGTGCTTTATTATGCCTACCAGTCGAGACATGACACCTTTGGTATTGTTGGAAGCTATGAGTTTTGGTTGTCCTGTAATATCCATGGATAAATTTGGTATATCTGAAATGTTGAAAGGAGGTAGTGCAGGGTTATTAATTCAAACAGACTTTGACATTATTGGACAATTAGTTGATAGTCTTCATAAAATCATTAAGGATGTATCATTAAGGAAAGCTCTTATTGATGCAGGATCTATACAAGTTCGTTCAAAGTATAGCCGTGAAAAAACTTATCAATTGCTATTGAAAACTATAAATAAAATCAAATAATTTGGACATTCTAATTCTTCATTTTAGACCTATTTCGTTATACCCCCCTATTTTAAATTTACTAAAATACATATCTGAACATACGGATTTAAAAGTTACGGTATTGACATCTTCAACGACACATAGTAAATTTGTTAAGTATGATAATATTAAGATAGTTGAGGTATTTGCTCATGACTTTGAGGATTCGAAGAAAACATTTTTTACAAAATTCAGATACTTAAGATTCTACTTTATGACTTTATGGTATCTAATGATCAATAGGTTTCGCTTTATTATATATTATGAGTCTATCTCTGTAATTGGGCTTTGGTTATCTAAACAAATGAAATTGCTTTCGAGTGATATAGTTATAGCAGCACATTATCATGAGTATTTTTCAATAAAGGAAATGAAAAATCAAATGTTATTGGAACGTCTTGGTTATCGTTTAGAAAATAGCATACTCAAACTATGTGATTGGATTTCACACACCAATGCACATAGAAAGAATTTATTTTTAATGGACAAAAAGTTTTTGTCACCAGAGAAGTTAAATGCAATGCCTAATTATCCATCCATCAATTGGTTTAACCTAAATAAAAAAAATAGCGAGATAAATCATCCAATTAAATTAGTATTTGTTGGAGCGTTATCACTTGAAGATATGTATATTAGAGAGGTTTTTGATTGGGTTTATAAACAGGAGGGACAATTAACTCTGGATATCATAAGTTTAAATATAAAAGATGAAGTCTTGGATTTGATTCAGGAGAAGAATTCTAAAAGGATAAAATACATTGGGTCCTACAATTATATGGATTTACCCCAGGTGTTATCAAACTATGATGTGGGATTAATCTTATATAATGGAAACTCAAATAATTTCATTTACAATGCACCAAATAAACTTTTTGAGTACTTGGCTTGTGGTTTAGATGTTTGGTTTTCTAATGATTTAATTACGAGTAGAGAATATATAATTGAAAATTCATATCCAAAGGTTTTAGAAGTGAATTTTAATCGTCTAGATGAGTTTGATTTTCAATCTGCAATTTCTAGGAAGGGTTTATACTATCAACCTACAAATCATTATTGTGAGTTGGTGTATCAAAACTTTTTGGAATCTTTGAGAATAACTTAATGATATCAAGAATTTTATTCATAAGTCCATTATTTGATGGATCAACCTCATTAATGCGTCTGAATGCATTGAAGTCTATTTTTACTTCTTCATGTAAAATTGAAGCAATTGATACTCAAAAGATAATTGATGTTCATCCTAGAATTAGTCAATTTTTGGCATACAAGTACAAAACAGGTCCAATATCATTTTCAATAAGTAATGCAATAAAAAAGAAAATTAAAAATCAAAATTATGATTTAGTTTGGGTAGAGAAAGGAGTATTGATTCAACCAAATGTGATTAGACTTTTGAGAGGATGTACAAGAAAATTAATCCACTTTACTCCAGACCCCGCATTTTATTTTCACAAATCTTCAAAATTCATTAAATCAATAAAATATTATGATCTTTTAGTGACGACTAAATCTTTCGAAATGGATTCGTATTTAAGGTATATTGATGAAAGAAAATTAATTTTAGTATCACAAGCTTATTCAGAGAAAATACATTCTATTAAAAAGGTATTCAAGGAGAGAACACCAAATTTAGTATTCATTGGACATCATGAAAGTAATCGTTCGTTATCACTACAAAAATTAATAGATAATAATATTGAGGTTAATTTATCTGGGCGGGGATGGGATGATTTTGTAAACCATAATTTAGGTAACGAATTGTTTTGTTTTATTGGTGAGAAATTATATGGTCAAGATTATGTAAATACTCTAAATAACTATTGTTTTAGTGTTGGTTTTTTGTCTGAGTGGATACCTGAAAAACATACAACTAGAACTTTTGAAATTCCAGCCTGTGGTTGTTTACTTTTTACACCTAGAAATGATGAGATTGAGGATTTTTTCACTGATGAAGAGGTTGTATTTTATGACAATAATATTGATTTAATTAATAAAATTAGATATTATCAGTCACATTTAGAGGAAGCTGAAATAAAAGTAAATTTATGTATTCAAAAATTAAAATCGGGTGACTTTACTCATCGAGCAATAGTCCAAAATATTATAGACAATATCCATTGAAATTGAATTTAAGAATAGCACCCTATATTATTTTTTTTCTTGGTCATGAATTTGGGGTAATTTCTTTAACTCTAGCAATTATTTCCTCACAAATAGTGAGTTTCTTACAATTATTATTGTCTTCATCAAAAGAAGTTTCATTTCTAACACTTATATCAAGCTTAGCCATCTTGCAGTGGTTAGTTGGTCCTTTAGTTTATTATTCAGATTTTAATCCAGGACAAGTATTAGAAATTACAATCATGCAAGTTGATTCGGAAGAATACTTTTCTTATGCTTGGCCAGGGACATTATGCATGGTTATAGGTCTTGGTTTAATTAAGTCATCGGTCAATGTAGAATCCATACTGAATAGAGGTTTTGAAAAATCAAAATGGATGATAAACTATATTATAGTTGGGATAATATCAGGTTTGATTTTACCTTTTTTACCTATTTATTTAAGTTTTTTTTTTAAGGTAATTTCATATTTAAGTTATGTTGGACTTTTTGCCTTAATAATAAAAAGAAATAAAAATATCAAAGAAAAAAGATGGCTTTTAATTGCGTCTTTATTAACTGTATTTAATTCATTTAAGGCGGCTATGTTTGGAGAACTGATATTTTTCTCATTGTTAACAATATTGTTGTTCTTTTATCTAAGAAGAACGAGTGTAAAAAGAAAAGTATTTTTAATTACTATAATTGGTGCGTTTGGTCTATTTATTCAGTTGATTAAAATGCCATTACGTGAACTTAATAAAAATAATAATTCTTCAACCATATCAAATGTCAGTAAGTTATTGAATGGAAAAATTTTAACTAAATCGAACTTAAAGTCAGATGCCTTTATGGCTTATACTATTGCAAGGTTTAATAATGGAGCTGTTATCAGTTTTGTATTGGATAGAGTTCCAAAAAACGTATCGTATGCCCGAGGAAATACCATTAGTTCAGCTATTCTCGGGTCTTTTATACCAAGAATACTTTGGCCTACAAAGGAAACTTCAGGAACAGCTATGTATCTTAAGTATACTGGTCTTCGATTTGAAGGTGCTTCTTATGGGATATCTCAATTAGGAGAGGGTTATGCAAATTTTGGTAAAAAAGGCGGAATAGTATATATGTTTTTCTTAGGGCTTGGAATGTCAATATTACTTTACAAGTTGATTCAATATTCAATTCATAATCCTCGATACTTTTTTTTCTTACCTGTAATCTTTCTACATGGTATAAAAGTTGAAACAGAATTAAATAGATCTGTTGGTTTCATGCTTAGGGTAATTATTGTATTATGGGTACTTAATCAGTTACTTCGATTAATTTCTAATCAAAAATATTCATTATATTGAAAACTATAATAACAGGTATATCTGGACAAGACGGGGCTTATTTAACTAAAAAGTTAGTTGAAAAAGGACATTCTGTTATGGGTATTCTTAGAAATTCAAATTCTACTATTAATGGTCTTAAGTACCTAGGTGTGGATCATGTTAATCTCAAAATTTTAGATATAACAAGTAAGAGTGAATTAAAGAGATTAGTTAAAAAATTTCAACCTGATTATTATTATAATTTGGCTGCTCAAAGTTCTGTTGGTGATTCATTTAAGAATCCTCAGGAGTCAATTTTATTTAATATACAATCTACCTTGAATGCCCTTGAAGTAATTCGTTTGCATAGTCCTCAAACACGTTTTTATCAGGCTACGAGTAGCGATATGTTCGGAGTTGTTAATCAACTACCTGTAGATGAAAATACACTATTAAACCCTCAAAGTCCATATGCAATATCCAAAGCAGCTTGTCATCATTTAGTAAAGAATTACAGAAAATCTTATGATTTGAATGCATGCTCTGGAATATTGTTTAACCATGAATCCGTATTAAGAAAAGGTAATTTCTTTGTATTGAAAGTTATTAAAACAGCCTTAGATATTAAGCATGGTAAATCAAATGAGCTTAAGGTAGGAAACATTGATGTTAAACGAGACTTTGGATTTGCTCCAGCCTATGTAGAAGCTATGATTACGATGACAGAGTCTGATTCAATGGATGATTATATCATATGTAGTGGTAAATCTATCACTCTTCGTTCTATTATTGAACATGTTTTTTCTTGTTTAAATATTTCTAAAAATAGAATAATTGAAGACGAAAGATTCTTCAGGCCATCAGATATTGTTGATATTTATGGAGATAATTCTAAAGCTAAAAAACATCTAAAATGGAAGTATGATCTATCCTTTTATACAGTAATAGAGAATATTTTAGAGGAGTATCAATCAAATTTTTATAATGTATAAAGTTCACTATTTTCAAAGAAAAAGAAGACAAGGTAAAAATTTTAGTTTAGAGCAAATTTTTGAAGATTTAAGGCGAAGATTGACAAATGATTATCAGTCAAATCTAATTGAAATGCTATTTGTTAGTTCTGGAATCCTTAAAAGAATTCTAAATATATTTTTTTCATTTTTCAAACAAGGTGATGTAAATCATATCACTGGTGATATAAATTATGTTAATTTTTTTCTATCAAAACGAAAGAATGTATTAACCATATTGGATTGCGGAATTCTTCATCGTACAAAAGGTCTTCGAAGAAAGATAATTCAATTGTTTTGGTTTAAAGGACCAGTAGCTAGATCAAGATTTGTTACTGTAATATCTAAGGCAACTAAACAAGATTTGTTAGCTAATGTAAATTGTAACTCAGAAAAAATTAAAGTGATATATGTTCCAATTAGTGAAAAATTTATCTATTTACCAAAGCAATATAACTCTCAAAGGCCAAGAATTCTTCAAATTGGATCAGCATTAAATAAAAATTTAAATCGATTGATTCAAGCTACTAAAGAAATGGATTGTACGCTTGTAATTATTGGTGAAATAAATAATCAAAATTATCAACTTTTAGAAAGATTTAAAAGTAACTATGAAAATTATGTTGGCATTAGTTTTGAAGAGGTAATTAACCAGTATAATTTATGCGATTTATTATTTTTTGCTTCGACTTTTGAAGGATTTGGGATGCCTATTTTGGAGGCTCAAGCCACAGGCAGACCTGTGATAACATCCTCAATATTGTCCATGCCAGAAGTTGGAGGAGAAGCTGCCCATTATGTAGATCCATATAGTATTGATGAAATTCAAAAAGGGATTGAAAAAATTAATACTGATTCGCAATACAGGAATCAATTAATCAAAAAAGGATTAGAAAATGTGAGACGATTTGATCCTAAGGTAATCGCTAATCAATATGAGGAATTGTATGATGAAATTTGTAAAAAACTATGATCAAGATAATAAAGTTAACTGTCATTATTATTATAGTTTTTCTATTGATTAGAAATTATTCTCAATCAAAAGTCAATACAGAAAATTTTGCTTTGGGAGAAGGAACATCATCTCACTTTGTATCAGTAGATAATACGCTGGACTTTTGTATTTTGGGGGATTTATCATGCATTCTTTATTTATTTGGAACGAAAGTTATCAAAAATTTTATCCTTTAAAAATAAGTTTAAATCGCTTTTTGGATGGTTTATAGTCCTACCTATTGTTATGCTATCGTGGATTCCGTTTAGAGCAGTAAATATGGGCGATACATTTACTATGTATGGCAAAATGTTTAAGTGGGTAAATTATTTTTACTATACCCTCAGGGAAAATTATTTTCTGATTGCCAGTATATTACTTTTAGGTTTCATAGCATCTTATTATATCTCAAATTGGAAACCAACCCACAATAGAAAAATGGTATTCATTTACCAATACGGAAAGGTATTTATTTACTCTATTATGTTATTTCTTGTTTTTGTTTTTTTAAGACCAATATCTCAATTTATCTATTTCCAATTTTAATAATTGAAACCTAAAATCCTCATATATACCGATTGGTTTCCTCCTGCATTTAGAGCAGGTGGTCCTATTCAGTCTGTTTATCGTTTAACACAATTATTAAAAGAAGAATACGAGGTCTATGTTATAACAACTAATGAAGATTTAAATGATAGTATAGAGGACCATTTATCATTAAAGAATCAATTTGTTTTGTTTGACGGCATTCAAGTGATTTATTTGGATTCATATCATCGTTCACTTATTCATATTAAACGTTTGTCAGACGCTATTCAGCCGCAATTTGTTTTCTTCAACGGCTTATTCAATAAATATTTCTCTAAGTATCTGTTGTATCATTTTAGTAGAAACCCTAATGTGAGTTCTATCATCTCACTTCGAGGGATGTTAAAATCATCAGCTATAGTACAAAAAGAACGAAAAAAAAAGATATACATACGAATACTAAAATGGCTAATAAGAAGGCAAAAGATTACGTTTCATTGCACGAGTAAAGACGAAGAAACAGATTTAATTATGAATTTTGGTAAAAAGCAAAATACAGTAGTATTGCCCAACATACCATTTTTATCTCAAAATAAAATAACTCAGGGAAAGTCGAATAAACTCAAGTTAGTTTATTCCGCTCGTATTCATCCTATCAAAAACTTACACTCATTAATCAGCATATTATCTCAAGTAAAATCATTATTAAAATTAACCATTATTGGAGTTGTTGAAGATGAGGATTATTGGTTGCAATGCAAAAAACAGTTTAACCTTCTACCTAAGCATATTGAAATAGAAGTATTGGGAGACATGAAACATCACGAATTGATGAATCATCTTCCTAACTATGATGTGTATATTTTACCTACTCGGGGAGAAAATTTTGGGCATTCCATCTTTGAAGCTTTTTCAGCAGGACTTCCAGTTATTATATCTGATCAGACACCATGGATAAATCTTGCTACTCAAAAAATAGGTTTTGATATTCCATTATCTGATAAAAACTCTTTTGTATCAGCTATTGAAAAGTTTGCTGTTATGAGTCAGGAGGAATTTTTTGGATGGTCTAAAAATGCAAAAAAGTATGCTAGTAATTTTTATGATTCTCAGGATTATTTGAAAGGATACAAATCTCTTTTTTCTAATAAATTAAAAGTTGGTATTGTGGCTCCAGTTCCATTTGAACGATATAAAGGAGGAATTAGTAATTTTACAGAGAGTTTCATGAAAAAAGTATCTGAATTTGAGGATGATGGAATTCAATTTAGTCTTATCAATTCATGTATAATTCCACGTACGAACGAATCTACGGGTAGGTTCAATTATCCTAATTTGAAAAATTATTTTTTGTTTATTAGATATGCATATAAACAAATCAAAAAGGAAAAAATTGAAGTTTTACACATTCATTCTTCTGTAGGAAAGTCAATTTTTAAAGATTCGATTTTTGCATTGTTATTCAAATGGGTTTTAGGTACCAAGAATATTCTTCATCTTCATGTGGGAGAGGTTAGTCAAGTTGAAATAAAAGGAATATTTAAAAAAATAAACAAATGGATTTTAAGTAAAGCTTATTGTAGAATTTTAGTACTTAGTACTCAATTGAAGAAGTTTTTTGAACCCATATTAAGTGATAAAGTTTTTATGGTATGTAACTTTTTTAATTCAGGTGTGATTCGAAGTGAAATTAAAGAAAAAAACCATACAATTTCAATAACTTTTATTGGCTCCATCAGTGAATCAAAAGGAATTATCGATTTATTTAAAGCATTATCATACTTAGATAATGCAAATTGGTGTTTAAATATAGCTGGTGAATTTATCAATAATGATTTTAAGAAAAAGGTGATGCAACTTCCTGCCTATACTTCGATCAAGGATAACGTTAAATTTTTAGGCTATATCCGTAATGATTACAAAGATAATTTGCTAAAAAACAATGATATTCTTGTCTTACCAAGCTATGCAGAAGGAATGCCTATTTCATTATTGGAAGCAATATCTCACAGAAATGCCATTGTAACAACTAATGTTGGAGCAAATCAAACTCATTTTTCAACTATCTGCAACCTTCTTCAACCTGGAGATGTTCAAGGCTTAATATCAGAGTTGTCAAAATTAATTAATGATAGAGAATTATTAAATAAAAGAAAAAATCAGGCTTATGAATTGTCACATAGATTTACATTCGAAGCCTTTAAAGAACAATTAACCCCCATATATAAGACTATTTAAAAATGTATATTTTAGGATTAAACGCATATCATGGTGATTCATCTGCATGTATTTACAAAGATGGAACTCTAATTGCAGCAACAGAAGAAGAAAGAATTAGGAGAGTAAAACACTGGGCTGGTTTACCAACTGAAGCAATTAAGTTTTGCTTAAAGGAGGCAAATATTCAGTTTAGCGAAATTGATTACATTACAGTCAGTAGAGACCCTAAAGCCAAACTTGGTGAAAAAGTAATAAGAACTCTTAAAAACGGAATTAGCTTGAAAGCAGTAAAAGACCGTGGAGCAAATTCCATTAAAATTACTGGAATAAAAAAAGATATTGCTGATGCTTTGGGTTTTAATGTAAAACAAGTAAAGGCTCAAGTTAAATTCATAGAACATCACCGATCTCATATGGCTTCGTCTTATCATGTGTCTCCATTTCAAGAGGCAGCCATTCTATCAATAGATGGCATGGGAGACTTTACTTCAACAATGAGAGGTATTGGTCGTGGCAATTCTATTGAGGTTATTGATAGTGTAAGTTATCCTCATTCTATTGGAATATTTTATACCTCATTTACTCAATATTTAGGTTTCCCTCATTATGGTGATGAATATAAGGTTATGGGGTTATCTCCCTATGGTACTCCTAAATACACAGATAAAGTCTGGGACGTAATTATTAAAAAAGACAATGGTTTGTTCGAACTTAATCCCATTTATTTCAAGCATTTTAAAGAAGGTGTAGCCATGAGTTGGGAGAGTGGATCTCCTGAAATTGGGCGAATTTTCAGTGATGCGTTTGTTAAACAGTTTGGGCCATTAAGACAAAAAGGAGAAGAGTTGACTCAATATCACAAAGATTTAGCAAGTAGTGTTCAGCGAGTTACAGAACAAGTTATATTTATGATGGCTGAGGATTTATATCACAAAACAGGTTTGAAGAACTTATGTATTACTGGAGGTGTTGCACAAAACTCAGTGGCCAATGGGAAAATTTTAGCAAATACCTCATTTGATAATTTATTTATTCCTCCTGCAGGACACGATGCTGGAACATCTGTTGGTTCAGCTTTATATCATTATCATGTAAATCTCAATAACGATCGACTTCCGTTTCAACACCAAGCTTATACGGGGGCACGCTTTAGTAAGGATGATATTCAATCTTTCTTAGATTCGGAGGGTATAGAATATGATTTCATTGAAGGTGATGATCAACTTATTGATTCAGTTGCCAATCTACTCCATCAAGGAAAAGTCATCGGTTGGTTTCAGGGTAGGGCTGAGTTTGGACCAAGAGCGTTAGGTAATCGATCTATTATTGTGGATCCAAGTAGAGATGATGCTAAGGAACTTTTAAATTCTAAAATCAAAAGAAGAGAGAGTTTTAGGCCTTTTGCTCCCTCGATCTTAAAAGAGGCAACAAAAGATTATTTTCAAGTAGTGGATGATGTTCCATTTATGGAGAAAGTATACCAAATTAAAGAAGAGAAACGATCGGTTATACCTGCTGTCACTCATGTTGATGGGTCTGGTAGACTTCAAACGGTATCTATAGATGACAATCCTAGATATTATAAGCTCATTAAAAAATTTAGTAGTTTATCTGGGATACCAATTCTTTTAAATACTTCATTCAATGAGAACGAGCCCATTGTAAATACTCCTAAACATGCTTATGATTGCTTTGCTCGAACGGATATGGATGTTCTTGTTTTAGGTAATTTTATTTTATCGAGATAAAAATTGAAAATTTCTATAATTACAGCTTGCTATAATAACGAGTCTACTATTGAAGAATGTTTAGCTAGTGTAGCTCAACAAGCTGGAGATATAGAGCACATTATCATTGATGGTTTATCAACGGATAAAACGATTGAAATCATTAAAAACTACAATCATGTGTCTTTTTTTAGTTCCGAAAAAGATGCGGGCATTTATGATGCTTTAAATAAAGGATTAAATGCTGCAACAGGAGATATTATTGGGTTTTTACACAGTGATGATGTATTTTACTCTAATGATATTATTGCTCAAATTGAGCAATTTTTTTTAGAAGACGATTCTCTTGATGCAATTTATGGAGATATTGAGTTTATTGATAATCAAGGTAAAAAACTTAGATTTTATAGTTCTAAAAAATTTAATAAAAATGATTTTTCAAGAGGGAAAATGCCAGCTCACACATCTTTTTTTGCCAGAAAGAAAGTATATGATGTGTTCAAATTTAAGCTGGGCTATAAAATTGCAGCAGATTTTGATCATTTATTACGTGTATTTTATTCAGAATGTTACAAGATTGATTACAAACCAATTATAACGACTCAAATGTTAACTGGAGGAGCAAGTACAAAAAATATTCAATCTAGGATTACCATTAATAAGGAGATTGCTCGTTCTTGTAAAGAAAATGGTATCAGAACTAGTATGTTTAAGATATATGGTAAGTACCTTCATAAAATTTTTGAATTTAAGTTTTGAGAAAAATACTTATTACAGGAGCATCAGGTTTTGTTGGAAGCTATATTTCACTTGAGTTGTTTAAAAATTATTCCCTTTCTGCAATAAGTAGGGGGAGTGTAACTGGATTATTTGATGAGGTATATTCTTGGGTAAATTATACAAATATACCTTGTGATTATGATGTGGTTATTCATCTAGCAGGACTTGCACACGATACAACTAATTCTAAAGATGAGCAGGAATATTTTGAGATAAACCATCAACTTACAGCAGGTTTAGTTGATTGGATTAATCAGTCAAAAAAATCAGTCAAGTTGATTTATTTGAGTTCTGTTAAAGTTTATGAAGATTCAATAATAGTAAACGAGGAAACCCCCAAAAGCCCACAATCTATTTATGGGAAATCCAAACTTGCAGCTGAAAATACTATTATTGAGTGTTTGTCACAAAATCATACTTATTATATATTAGAACCTGTGATGATTTATGGTATTGGTAACAAGGGAAATCTTCCAAAATTATATCACTCACTCTCTTCAGGTATACCATATCTTTTTGGAAATTGGGAAAATGAACGTTCTATTCTTTCTATTGAAAATCTAAATTACATAATTATTCAACTCATGAATAGTAACGTTAGTTCTGATTTTTTTATAGTTTCGGATGACACCTCAATCTCTACAGTTGAAATGATTGATGAATTATTTAAAATGACAAATATTACCTATATAAAGTGGAGGATTCCTAAGTTTATAATACAGATTGTTATGTGGTTGACTAACATTATTGGGATAACTACTTTAAATAAGTTATTGGGTAGTTTAGTGGTAAACAATCATAAGATTAAAAAAGTATTGAAAATTAAAAAATTACCTTTTGGTGTTCGTTCAAGCTTAAATCTATTAGGTAAACACATGGAGATAAATAAAAGATAGCAATGAGTGGTTTCTTATTAACTTTTTTAGTTGCATTATTTAGCTCTGCTCTGTTGCTATATTTATACTTTAAATTGGGTAGTCAACTTAAAATTTATGACGTCCCAAATAATCGAAGTTCACATGAGAATATTGTTATAAGAGGTGGCGGAATTGTCTTATTTTTTATAAATTTAGTATGGACTATTGTTGATCCTAGTCAACTTAATATTTTATTATCAGTTAGCTTAAGTATTGGTGTTTTGACTGGTTTTATGGATGATTTTAAGAGTTTAAAATCAGTAACACGATTTATCTTGTATCTTATTGCAGTTGGAATTATTTTGTTTGGCGTATTAGCATTACAACGTTTCGATACATACATATGGATACCTTTGTTTGTTATTATTTTAGGGTCTGTTAATACTTACAATTTTATGGATGGAATTAATGGGATTACAGCATTGTATTCTATTGTCATTTTGTGTTCATCCTTATTTTTTTTAACCTCTTTAAATGAATTTTCTTTTAGTGTTAATATAATTTCATACATGGGATTTTTTGTAGCATTTAGTATTTTTAATTTTAGGAAAAAAGCTCTTATGTTTTTAGGTGATTCTGGGAGTGTTACAATGGGTTTGTTTGCTGCATTTTTAGTCGTATTAATTGGGTTTAAAATTAATAGTTGGTCATCTATTATTTTATTATCTGTTTATGGAGTTGATAGTGTTGGAACAATTATATTAAGACTTATAAAAAAAGAAAATATACTGGAAGCTCATCGAAGTCACTTGTATCAAGACTTAGTACACATAAAAAAATATAATCATCTATTTACTAGTGTTTTATACTCTGGAATACAGCTTTTTATAAATATGGGTTTGATGGTGTTTTATCATTTAGGATCGGTTGAATTTTATGCTGTTAGTATTTTATTATTATTGGCTTTATTATTTTACTTTATGAAGCAATACATTCATGGGGATAATCTATTCCTAGAATAATAAATTCATTGGATAAACTTAAAATAGGCTTAGTTTTTATTGGAGGATTTCCCGAAGGTGAAGTCCATAATTCTCGTATAAGAAATATTGGTCTCGGGTTTATTAATAAACAATGGGAGTGTGATTTTATTTCTCTTTATCCAACGAGTTTTTCCAAGAAAAGAAACAATACAAAACAGAAAATATGGAACAATCAAAAAGTCGTTCACATTGGAGGGTGGAATAGGTACCCCAAATTTTATATAATAAGATTTATACAATTAATTTATTGTCACCTTGCTTTCATTTTCTTTGTTTTTAAAAATACACGTAATTATAATGTATTTTATTTTTATACACCCCAGTTGATTTCATCATTACCTGGAATGTTGCTCAGTAAACTTTTGGGTGTTAAAATCATTATTGATTATACAGACTTACATTCTGCTAATTCAAATAAGCTATTGCATAAAATTGAAGAATATTTAATGGTTAAATATTCTGATTGTATGTTGGTAATCTCAAGTTTCTTATTTAACCACTTCCAATCGCAGCACAACAATATTCATCATATACCCGTGATGATTAATTTTAGTGATTTTAGACAAACTACTGAATCAATTCCTTTTAATATTGGCTATATAGGTTCTTTTGGTGAAAAAGATGGAATCGTTAATATTTTAGATGCTTTTGCTATTGCTTTAAAAATTGAACCTCGCCTGACATTGACATTGATTGGTCGAGACCCTCAATATATGAAAACAAAAGAGCTTATCAATTTGCGTGGTTTAAATGATTATGTATGTTTAAAGGGGGGGATTAGTCATGCGAGAATATCAAAAGAGTTGAAAGTATGTGATACCTTTATTATGAATAGAAAAAAGTCAATTTTTTCAGATTCGGGATACCCAGCTAAATTGGGAGATTATTTGGCTTGTAATAGACCTATTTTGATGAGTGATGAAGTTTTCTTTTCTTCTGATTTTGAACACAAAAGAGAAGTGTTTAAATACAAAAATGATGATCCTAATGACCTTGCGAAAGCTATTCTGTATAGATATGATAATTTAGATGAAATGACAGAAATATCTATTCGTGGTCATAAATATGCAAAAGTTCATTTTAATAGCGAAAAAATTTCGTCAACATTAGTTGAGTTGGCTTATCAATTGGTCAACAATAAATAACGACTGTCAGTTTAGAGTGATTATTGAAAACTCATTCTGTACTTAATCTCTTTTTTATTTTTAAATTCTTGTACCATTTTAAGCATATTTTTGTTGCTTAAATATGGCCTTATCTTTGGAGAACACGGAACGAGCATTTGCTCATAGATCTGATGTAGATTTATACAAAGCTTATCGATTGTTCCAAGCCTTTTCATATCCCTTTTTGGTAAACTATGGCCCTATTATTGCTAATTGGGCAATGAAGATTGGACTTCCAATAAAACCAATCATTAAAAAAACTATTTTCAATCAGTTTTGCGGTGGTGAGACTATTGAAGAAAGTAATCGATTTGCAAAAAGGTTATACAATAATCGCATTGGGGCAATTCTTGATTATTCAGTTGAAGGTGAGGGCACAGATGAAAATTTTATTAAAACCTATGAAGAATTAAAGCTGGTGATTGAAGAAGCTGCAAATAAGCCAGAATACCCTTTTGCTGTTTTTAAATCGACAGGAATTGGATCTTTTACTGTTTTAGCGGCTAAATCTGCTAATCAAGATTTAACTTCAGGGCAAGAGATCCAATATAAACAACTCGTTGGACGAATTCATTTCCTTTGTAAACATGCTCATGAGAATAAAGTCAAATTACTTATCGATGCAGAGGAATCTTGGATACAGCATGCTATTGACGAAATTGTCTACAGTATTGCTAATGAGTTTAATCGTGAAGAAATTATTGTATATAATACGATTCAGCTATACCGAAAGGGAAGGGTAGAGGAAATTGAAAAGCAGATAAATTTAGCTAGAGAGTATGGGTATAAAATTGGGTTTAAGCTTGTTCGAGGTGCTTACATGGAAAAAGAAACCGAAAGGGCTCTAGAGATGAATTATTCAAATCCAATTCAAGACTCCAAAGAGGATACAGACCGAGACTATAATTTGGCATTGGAACTTTGTTTTAAAAATCGTGATGTTGTTGCTGTAATGGCCGGTACTCACAATGAAGAAAGTTCATTGTTGCTTGCTAGTTTAATTGAAAATCACAACATCAACAAATCAGATAATCGCTTTTGGTTCGCCCAATTATATGGAATGAGTGATCATATTAGCTTTAATCTAGCCCATGAAGGATTCAATGTAGCCAAATATCTACCCTATGGCCCTGTAAAAGAAGTTCTACCTTATTTGAGTAGAAGAGCTCAAGAAAATAGTAGTGTTAAAGGGCAATCAAGTCGAGAACTTTCTTTGATTAGTCAAGAGATAAAGCGAAGAAAAGCATTAAAATAGTTGGTTTGAGCTATTCTTTGAAGACTCATAGCCATAATCAGTTTTGAGTAGTTTTCCCTCTGCAGCCTTCTTGGCTAATTTATCACAAATTTCATTTTCAGTATGGCCACTATGACCTTTCACCCAATGAAATTTGATGTTGTATTTTGAGTATTCCTTCAAGAACATTCTCCATAGGTCAGCGTTAGCCTTATCTTTAAAATTCTTTTTTACCCAACCAAATACCCATTTTTTTTCTACAGCATGAATAACATATTTAGAGTCAGAGTAGATAATCACTTCCTTTTCTTTTGCAACATCATTAAGCATTTTTAGGGCTTGAATTACTGCCATAAGCTCCATGCGATTATTGGTAGTTAATTGGTATCCCTCACTAAACTGCTTTTGTTTTGCTCCATATTTCATTACAATACCATAACCACCAGGACCAGGGTTGCCCAATGAGCTGCCATCCGTAAATATTTCTATAATTTGCTTTGACATTAGAAGGGTAATTGTTTATTCTCTTTTAATTTTAGGAGATCAGCAATAATAAAATTACTGCCTCCCACGAAAATAAGCTCATTTTTAGAAACGTTTTTAAGTCGTTGGTTAATTGCTGATTGTAAATCTATAAATGAAGTACCTTGAATGCCATATGATTCAAAAATTTCTCTTGCCTTTTCAGATTTCATTCCACGAATAACATTTGGTTTTATGAAACTATATGAGGAGGCTATTGGTAATGAGGGTATAATTTTACTTAAATCTTTATCATCAACAAAACCAAGTATAAAATGAATTTTTTTAGAGTATTTAGATAATTCATCTGCGATTAAGCGAAATCCCTGTTCATTATGCCCAACATCCCCAATCACAAGAGGATTCTTATAAAATATTTGCCATCTACCCAAAAAATTCGATAATTCACTCACGTTTAATAGAGCTTGTTTATTTTTAAATTTATTGGTTGGAAGAGTATCTTTAAGACTTTCGACACAACTTAATGCACTGCCAATATTCCATTGTTGGTGTTTGCCAATAAGGTCCGTTTTTTGATATTCCTTTTGATAGAAGACCAATGGTGCATTTTTTTCAGAGGCTACTTTTTTTAAAACTTGTTTTGCAATTTTATTGACTTTTCCAACGATTACTGGGGTATTATCTTTAATAATTCCAGCTTTTTCTGTTGTAATTTCTTCAATCGTATTTCCAAGCATATTCATGTGGTCATAACCAATGGAAGTAATGATACTTACTAAAGGTTTTACGATGTTCGTACTATCCAGTCTTCCTCCCAAACCAGTTTCAATTATGGCAATATCTACTTTTTCTGTGGCAAAGTATTCAAATGCCATGGCAACGGTAATTTCAAAAAATGAAGGTTGAATTTTTTCAATGATGGGTTTTAATTGATCTGTAAACTCAATTACAAAGTCTTTAGAACAAGGAGTGCCATTGAGTTTAATTCGTTCTCTAAAATCTACCAAATGTGGAGATGTGTACATTCCAACTTTATAACCATTGGATTGGTAAATAGAGGATAGAATGTGTGATGTAGATCCTTTTCCGTTAGTACCAGCTATATGTATTGACTTAAATTTTTGATGAGGATTATTTAAATAATCACAAAGTTTAATAATATTGGTTAAATCTTTTTTAAAGGCAGAAGTACCAATTCGTTGGTACATTGGCAGTTTTGCATACAAATAATCAAGGGTTTTATCGTATGTCAATTCAAAGTGAATTATTGCAGCTTAAAGGTATAAGTAATGTATCCACATCCACCGTCAGACCCGCTAATGTTTCTGAAAGTGGATTTATTAACAGAATATTTGGCTCTCGCAATGAGGTCTCTATTTGATGTTGTTCGGTAATCACCTACTTTAGGTTCATGTTTAACCTCTTTGACAGCACCCTGGCTATTAACACATACTTTGAGTCTAACTACTCCATTCTCTTGAACTCCGCCTTGAGGAAGTGCTATTTTAGCACTGAATCCTCCGATGCCACCAGAAACACCTGGTCCAAGAGATGGTCCGTCACCAGTACCTGATCCTAAGGTTCCTTTGCCTTCTCCATCAGGAGATGTCCCAGTTCCATCAGGTTTACCTTTATATCCACCAGAATTACTATCACCTCCTTTACCAGATCCATTGATATCTTTTCCCTTGTTTTTACCGATATTAATTTTGGGTGGTTTTGGTGTAGGTTTGGGATCTTTTGGTTTCTCTTTTATAGGCTTATTTGTTTCTTTTGCTTTTGTTTTGGGTTCGTTTTTTACAACTGGAGGTGCTTCAGCAACATCACTCGTTAATTGGTTTTCAGGTGTATAATCTTCCTCAGTCGCTGTTTCGGTTTCTTCTTCAGCAGCAGAATTGTCTGGACCACCATCATTTGGATTTCCCAAACTAACAGCAACTCCACCTGAGCTCATTTCTTCAGCTTCAACCTCACTACAAGCATTAAACATAGACATCACAAGAAGTAATAGGAAAAGCATAATGTAGACGGTTATTGTGCCTACCAGTGCTTTTTTGTCTTCTGATCTACTTAAATTTATCATATTAGAACGGTTATTTGCTTCCATCTAGAGCCAAAACCACTTTGGCTCCAAGTTTGTCCGCCATCATGACAACATTCATGACGTCCTCATAACGAATATTTTTGTCTCCTCGTATGCTTATCGTAGCTTTTGGAGCATTTTTTAGTTGATTTTGAAGATCTAAGGATAATTGATTATAGGTTGTTTTATAATCATCAATAGCATAATTAAGGTTCTGATCGATGGATATAACAATGACCTTATTTACTGGATTTACATTATTTACACCCTTTGGAAGAACCAGCTTAAGTGCGGGGTCTTTGACTACAGAACTAATGATTATAAAAAATATGAGCAGCAAGAATACTATATCAGTCATGCTTGATGCATTGAATTCTGTACTGATTCTGTTCTTGGGTCGAAGATTCATGGTTTATGCAGGTTCGTGAAGAATGTCCAAAAACTCAACAGATGTGGCTTCCATTTTGTAAACCACTTTATTTATCATACTAGATAATAAATTGTAGCCGATGTAAGCAAATATTCCAACAATAAGTCCAGCTACAGTAGTCATCATGGCTTCACCAATTCCACCACTTAACAAATCTGCAGTTATTTGTTGTCCGCTGTCCTGCATTTGATTAAAAGTTCGTATCATACCAGTTACAGTTCCTAAGAAACCAAGCATGGGAGCAGCACCTGATATAGTAGCCAAGATAGGCATTCCTTTTTCTAACTTATAAACTTCAAGTTTACCTACATTTTCTACTGCAACACTAATATCTTTTAAAGGCTTTCCGATCCTAGATAATCCCTTTTCAATCATTAACCCAATTGGGGTTCCATTGCTATGGCAAAGCGTTTGAGCACTTTTAATATCTCCATCAAGTACCATGCTCTTAATATTTCCCATGAATTTAGAATCAAGTATTCCTGCTTTCTTGATTGTGAAATATCGCTCTATCGTAAGATAAACAGCTATAATACTCAATATGGCGATTGGAATCATAACTATTCCTCCTTTCATAATAAGACTCACAGCATCTAATGCATTGGACGTTGTGTTTTCTATAGCTGATGAAGTGTCCGTTGTTGTCGCCTCGTTTTGAATGAGTTGAAGAAATATATTCATTTTATTCTAATGATAGTTTTTGATTCATTCTGTTCTGAAGTAGCTGCTTATATTCTTTTGCTAATTCTTTATTAGAAAAGGATATTATAAATACTTTGACTTTACTATCTTTCCCCTGAACAGTCTTTGCTTTTTTGTATTTTGAAGATAGTTTGGATGTTAAAATGTCAGCTTCTTCTATATTATTTACTTCTGCAAATATTTTAAATGGTGTTTCTACTTCTAGCGAAAACTTTTTGACTGTTTCAATAGGAGTAGTGTCTATGATTGAGGCTAATTGCTGGTTAAGGTTAGATGTTGAAGATTTTAATTCAAAGTTGATCAGACTAAAAATCATGGCAACCAGAAAGAATGAACCTAGAATGTTTACTAGGTTTAAATTATATTTTGATTGTCTTATTGGAGTCTTGGACTCAACCTTTTTAGATTGTACTTTTACCTTTTTTGATTTTGAGACTTGTTTGTTTTTTGCTGATGATGGATAAACCTTATGTGGAATTATTGTAGTAACTTTAGGAGTGATTACATCACTACTTTTAATAATATTTTGAGATTCAAGTTTGATTTTGTGTAGACCAAATGAATCCATATTAAAGTTGCTGGTATGATTTGGAACAAAAATTAATTTTTCTTCTTTCGTTATGTAAAATGTTCCGATTTCATCAAAACTTAAATTTTTCTGATCGTCTAGCTTAATTTTAAAGTCAGATACAAATGATTCAATTTTAGAAACTGCTTCTTCATAAGAACATTCATGACTAAGTTTTATATGATTAGCCAGCAAGCCGTCATTATTATTGATCTGACGATTAAAAGAAACGGCTCTATTTTTTGGTGATGCATAGTTGGTTAGCGTATTAACTTCGGCTAATTTTTCATTAAGTATGAATGCACCGAAATTAGGAACTATAACACAATTGTGCTTGTAAAGAAGGAATGATATTTCTTTTGTCAAACTCATTATCATGCAATATTAAGAAATTAGCGGATCAAATTCTACGAAATTTTATTAAAGTGAAAATGTTATTCCAGCTAATAAATTTAAACCTTGCGATCTGTAGTGATTCCAAATTTCATAACGATTATTAAGTATGTTGTTAAAATGTAAAAATCCAGATATATTTGATTTGTATCTGTATTCAAATGCAAAATTGATATCATTAATTGCATTTAGTGTTTGTTGATATCCTCTGAGGTTAGTAGCTTCTCGAGTACTTGTCATGAAATAACTTACTGTGACATATATTTTATTGCCGATATGAGATTTCGCAATGAATGAAAGGTCGTAGTTGGGCATGTGCCATGCTTTGATCTCGTTAACAGGGGAGTAGGAGTAGTAATTACCTAATAGGTTGAACGTGATATTTTTATTTAAATCAATCTTAATCTCTCCAGATAGTGTAGTCTTATTTAAATCATCAGAAATTGTGACAAAGTTTCGCAAAACATTCGTATCATTAATAAAAAAGTATTGGTCTTTGATGAGCTCATGTTTGATGTCTATTCCCAATTGAACTATTTTGTTGAATGTTCCGTTCATACCCGTGCGAAAAGTCCATATGTATGGATTAGAATATAAGGTGTTATTTCCAAGAAATAAATTCTCGTAGGAGAGTGATTTCAACGTGTTCTGTTTTAAATCACCTGAACCATTAACATAAACACGAATTTTTTTAGGTATAATATCTGTTTCAAAGTGACCAAATGGAGCAATGTATATTTGGTTCGTATTAGAATCTAAGAAGTAATTAGTATTCACTCCTAAATCTACATCAATTTTTTTGTACCTAAACTTATAATGGGGTTTTAAATTAACAAAAAATCGATTGTAGTCAGCTCTTTCGAACAATTGAGTGTAAGTAATACCAAGATCCAATGAAAATATATCTGATCGAATTCTCTTGCTGAATGAATTTTGAACCATTAAGGTGTTTTCATTTTCTACTAAATTGTCAAAAAGGTTTAGCATTACATTCATTTGGTTGTTGTACCTTTTCTTTTTTCTAGACCATTTAGCTTTTGCAGTGATGTCGTTATAAATTTGATTGATGTCCTCTTTAGTGTATTCAGTTTGTTTATCTAAATAGCCATAATAATGAATTACATTTCTATTAAAATCAAGTTCCGTGTATAGATCGTCTCCCTTTTCTCTCAAACCATATACGTTGATTTTGTTTTTGCTGAATAGAGCATTTTGAGGGTTATCAGAATTATTAGCAGCATGGTGCATCACATTTACACCATAAGAATAATACTTGTTTTGTGTATTGTACACACGTGCATACAAGTAAGATGTAAGATAGTTTCCGCCACCAACTTCTATATAGTTATCAAATAGAAGCTCATCTTTTTCAGGTTTTAAAAAAATGGGGTCTATTGGCGTATATACCGATTTAGGTTTATAGGAAATTGATGGGAAATTATACTGGTATTCTGGAGAATTTAAAGCTGGTTCATTCAGCTCGGGAGAAATTTCAATTTTTGCGGTTTCGACGACATCGGGTTGATATCGAGTGGTAATAACAACATTAGTGTCTCCATCAGTAATCTGTCCATAGGTCTTGATGCAAAACATTACCGAGATGACAAATAAGAAATATATTTTACTGATTTTGAACATTGGATTAGCTAATTATTAAAACGAATTTATGCCTTGAATTAGTTATCTAGAAGTTCTAAAATTTTATTATATCAACACATTTTCCAATAGTTGTATGTATAGTTACTAAAGTATATATTTGGTTAAATAAGTTTAGATAATAATAATGTCAAAAAACGAGAATACAGAAAAGTTAAAAGCCTTGAAGATGACCATAGATAAGTTGGAGAAGTCTTATGGTAAGGGTATCGTCATGAAAATGGACGATGATAGTGTAGTTAAAGTAGATTCTATATCAACAGGGTCTTTAGGTCTTGATATCGGACTTGGAGTTGGTGGATTTCCAAAAGGTAGAGTGGTTGAGATTTATGGTCCCGAATCGTCTGGTAAGACCACACTGGCAATGCATTGTATTGCTGAAGCTCAGAAAAAAGGAGGTTTGTGTGCTTTTGTGGATGCAGAACATGCATTTGATAAATTTTATGCAGAAAAAATTGGTCTAGATACCAATGAGCTACTAATATCTCAACCAGATGATGGTGAGCAAGCATTAGAAATTGCGGACAATTTAATTCGTTCAGGTGCTATTGATGTTATTGTTATAGACTCTGTTGCTGCTCTTGTACCTAGAGCAGAATTAGAAGGAGATATGGGGGACTCAAAAATGGGTCTTCATGCACGACTTATGTCTCAAGCACTTAGAAAACTTACAGGAACAATCAATAAGACAGGGTGTATTTGCATATTTATTAACCAATTGAGAGAAAAAATTGGAGTAATGTTTGGTAATCCTGAGACGACTACTGGAGGAAATGCTCTTAAATTTTATTCATCAGTAAGACTTGATATTAGAAGGATAGGTAGTATCAAAGATGGGGTAGATATTATTGGTAATCGTGTGAAAGTCAAAGTAGCAAAAAACAAAGTAGCTCCTCCTTTTAGGGTGGTTGAGTTTGATATCATGTATGGTCAAGGAATATCTAAAGTTGGAGAAATTATTGATTTGGGTGTCGAAAACGAAATCATTAAAAAGAGTGGGAGCTGGTTTAGCTATGGTGAAACAAGACTTGGGCAAGGTAGAGATTCTGTTAAGCAATTATTGTTAGACAACCCAGAAATGATGGATGAAATAGAAGGTAAAATCTATAATGTTATCAATGGTGTTGATCAGGCAGCTGTTTCAGAATAATAGAGTATCGGCATAACATTATTTTGTGAATCGGACGAGCTTAAAGCTTTGGGATTCTCCTTCATGGTAAATTGTAAGTATATAATTTCCAGTAGCAAGTCCTTTATCTAATGTTAGTTCATAGCTATACTTTCCCACGGAACCTGCGATAAGGTGCAGCAATATACATCATGAGTAATCTTGACATTCTAAAGGAAAGAGGTGAAGTTAGTAGGGTGAACATCACCACACTAAGGATGTAATAAGTGAGGTTGACATCGTCACTAAACGTAAAGAAGAAAAAACCAATTGCTATAAATGATGCTACACTATATGCATAGCTAAAGTACATAGCACCCCAAAAGAATCCAGGTTCAGACTCAAATTTTACATCACAACTTGGACAGTTATCATGCATGTTTTTAAACTTTTTAAGATTTGTTGCCTTGTTTGTGAAAACCTTTCCTTCTCTGCATTGAGGACATTTTCCACTAATTAAGGCTACGAAAGCACTCATTCAGCCTTTTTATTTCGTTTATAGTACCAGGCTCCACCAATAAATGCAATGGCAAGGTATGGGGTAGCTAAAAGGTATAGGATACCATCATTAAGCCCTTTTCCTTTAGTGTGTCCATCTTCCATGCCACTTTCTACAGCGGTCTTGCACATAGGGCACTGTGCAGTAGCAGACGCTATACAACCCAAACTTATCAGTAGTATAAATGCAATTTTTTTCATGTTTGTGGTAGGGTTAAAAGTTATAATACGGTTGAATCATTAGATAAACTAAAACTCCTGTTGTAGTAACGTACAACCAAATAGGGAAAGTATAACGAACAATCTTTCGGTGCTTGATAAAATTATCGTTCAATGCATACCAAAAGGATAGGAGTATCAGAGGAAGCACACAAGCTGCTAATATGATGTGTGTGATCAGTATGAAGTAATATAGGTGTCTTAAAGTGCCCTCGCCTCCAAATGAGGTCTCAGGTACAAAGAAGTGATAGACTACATAGCTGATTAAGAAAATAGCAGATAAAGCAAATGTGGTAATATTAAGGAATTTGTGTAGTTGGATTTTTCGTGAGCGAATGGCCTGAAGTGATATCAATAAAAGGACGGAGCAAATACCGTTGATGGCAGCATGAAGTTTAGGTAATCTGTAGATGAAGTCTGGAAATTCAGTCGGTGGGTTGAGTATTCTTCGATTAAGTATGACTACCAGTAAAAAAACCACAATAGATATTACTAGAGCAATTCTAAAGAAAACTTTATCATTAATTTTTTTCATTTTTTCATTCTTTGATCTGCGTATGTTTTAAGCAAAAATCTAGCGTCTTTAATCAAGTCCATTACTTCATCAAAGTTCATACCATTATAAATCCCTCTGACACGAAATTGTTTGTCAATCAACATGATTTTTTCACTATGAATGAATGAATTGGTATCTGGAACTTCTTGAATAACCGCTTTGTAGCTATCTCTAGCAAGGTGGTAAATGGTACTTTTTTTACCAGTTAAGAATTTCCATTGATCGTCATTGGCTTCAAACATTTCTGCATAATCTTTCAAGACAGAAACCGAGTCGTTATAGGGGTCTACTGTGTGAGATAGAAAGAGTATATCAGTACTATTTTTAAGTTTTTGAGTAGCAATTTTGATATGCCCATTGATGGTAGGACATACATCGGGACAAGAGGTGAAGAAAAAATTACTAATGAATATTTTGTTTCCAATACTGTCTCTTGAAAATGGTTGGTTGTTCTGGTCAGTTAGTATAAAACTATCAATAGAATAGGGGACTTCAGTACCCATTTCGTCCGAAGTATATATGGGTAATTCCTTGTAACCAAATTGTGACTTTTTAAGTAAAACTGCAAGTATAACAGGCAAGGCTAATACAATAACCAAAATTATTTTTCCTGTACTACGCTTCATGATAAATAGGAAAGGTGTTGTCTAAAAAGTACCCCAGAAGTTTCCTTCATACATCATCCAAACAAGGAAGAAAATGATGAAAAACATCGGTAGTATAATCATGGTAGCAAGGCTAAGCTTCTCGTGTTTCATGTGCATGAAGGTACCTACTATGTACACAGCTTTAATCACACCTAATGCAATAAAAATGATATTTCTAGCCATGGATGGAGCCATTAAAAAGTAGAATGCTACATCGATAACGGTAAGTCCTAGTAGAATCCAGAATTTCAACCAAATATCCTTAGTACCATGACTATGGGATTTAGGCACCCATATCGTTGGATCATAATTTTTTTCATCGTGAATATCTATATTTTGATTTGATGTTGACATATTACCTGTTTTTGAATAGTTAAATTAAATAGAAGAAAGTAAATACAAATACCCAAACAAGATCTACAAAGTGCCAGTATAAACCTACTTTTTCTACCATCTCATAGTGCCCTCGTCTTTCGTATGTACCATTGATGTTGTTAATGAATATGACAATGTTGAGTACAACACCAGAGAATACGTGAAATCCATGAAATCCTGTAACTAAAAAGAAAAGTGCTGCAAAGGTAGGGGGGCCATAGGGATTGGCCCATGGTGTAGCTCCCGCAGTAATAAAATTAGTCCATTCCCATGCTTGACAACTCAGGAATGCAAATCCACCAATAATAGTCCAGAACATCCATTTGGTAACAGCATTTTTATCACCTCGCTGTCCAGCTTCAACTCCAAGCACCATGGTAACACTACTCAAAATAAGGATTAGTGTCATTAAACTTACAAATATGAGAGGCAAATGAAGACCATGAGCAAAAGGAAAGTGGTTGAAAACTAGGTCAGGTGATGGCCATTGGGATTCTGTGAACACTCCAGCATCTCTGAGTGCAGGAATGAAGAATTCACCGTGGTGAGCATCGGCTCCGTGAGCAAATTTCTCTTGGACGTTTTCTCCAAAAGATAATTGCAGTTCTTCAATCTGCTCTATTGGAGTAGATGGAAAACTATATCGAATAGCACCATACCCAATAAGGAGGGATGAAAAAGTGAAAGCATCGGATAAAAGGAAAATCCACATCATGAGTTTTCCATAACTTACATTGAAAGGAGAATTTCCACCTTTCCATGTATTTGACTTAGATATTGTTTGTGTAGACATTAATTAAAAATCGGGTGCAAAGTATAAAAACATATATAAATAAACCCATAAAAAGCCTACAAAGTGCCAATAAGTATTGCACATGCTAATTTGTAAAGTACTTTTCTTATGAATTTTAAATCGAAACGCATTAATAAGCATTACCATAAGGTACACTATCCCTGCAAGGATGTGAACTAAATGAATAGCTGCTATGGCAATCAAAAATGACGCAGAAACTTTGTCTCCATATTTGGGATTAACAAAATGAAGTCCTTGGTCAGATAATGTTAGCCATCCCATGTATTGTGATATGACAAACGCTATTCCTAACACAATTGTGGCTGCGAGTCCTAACTTGATTCCTGTGATGTCATCTTTTTTTGCAGCTCTGAATGCCCATATCATGGAGGCAGAACTTAGTAAAACAATAATCGTAGAGTACATAAATATAGGAGGCAATTCGAAGTCAAACCAATTGCCATCTCCTTTTCGAACGATGTAAGCACTGGTAAGACCCGAAAAAAGCATTAGAATCCCTAGTAATAATAGCCATAGACTAAATTTTTTGGGGTTTACTCTTCCAGTATGCTCTTGTGATTGTGCAGTCATATCTTCTATATTTTATCTATGAGTAGTGAAATCAATACCAATGGGTTATATAATATAGAGGCAAACATGAGTCGCTTAGCATCTTTGACACTCAATGATCGGTACAATTTATAACTAAATAAGGTGAGTAAAATACTTCCTCCAGTGACAACAATCATACTTAGTTGTCCAGAAAGTCCAAAAACATGAGGAAGTAAACTTAATGGAATCAAAATTGCAGAGTATATAATAATTTGAGTTGCAGATTCTTTGCTACGACCTGTGGTAGATGGAAGCAACTGATAACCTGCTTTTTTGTAATCATCGTCCAATATCCATGCAATGGACCAAAAATGAGGAAATTGCCAAAAAAATTGCAGAAGGAATAGAATTACTGCAGCATAGGTAAATTCTCCTGTTGCTGCTACCCAACCCAATAGTGGGGGAATAGCACCTGGGAATGCTCCCACTAGTACAGCTAAATTGGATACCTTTTTAAGTGGAGTGTATATGAATGCATAACACATTAAGGATGCAAATCCCAACAATGCGGAATAAGTATTTAAATACAAGCCAAGAATGCTTACACCAATAACTCCAGTAATTGCACAAAAAATACCTGCCTCAAGGATGCTCATTCTATTTTGAGCAATGGGTCTATTTTCTGTTCGTGTCATGAGTTTATCGAAATCTTTTTCAATAATCTGATTAATACCATTAGAGGAAGCAACAACGAGAAACCCACCTAGGGCTAAAGCACTGAGTAAAAACCAATTAATCTCTCCTTCGATACCCAGTAAATATCCTAATAATGAGGAAAAAACCACCGTAAATGTCAGCCTGAATTTAATCAATTGACTATAGTCAGCCATTTTAGATTTGAAATCTACTGATTTAGTTTGTATTGCTGTTGTCTTCAATGGGATGAATAATTAACTTTTTGGGTGTTTAAAAATCTAGTGCAAATATAAAATTGTAAAACGTAAATACCTGCACCAAAACTTATATGGAATAGTTTTGAAATTTCAATAAAGGACTCATTAAGTGATAAAGGCCCAATTATGATTTGAGCTACTGAGCAAATCACTATAAGTTTTGCATATTTAGTGATATCATCGGATTTTGGGGCTTTGATTAATTGAAGAATGCTCAACGACATAATGACTACTCCAATAATGCCATGGTAGTAAAGATTTGGATATAATGATTCGATGGTTTGATCTAATGGCATAATACCAGCATTTGAATCGTAGGATTCCCTTACAAATGCTCCAATTATTACTTGAAATATTGAGAATACCATTAATAATATACTAATCCAAGGTCTTGGAAAGTCCAATGATCTTGAACTATTTGACAATCGACGTGCAATCATAAAAAAACTAATTGATGCAAAAGCTGCAATAAAATGAGCAGTTACAATGCCTCCAATGAGATTACTATTTACAACAACTGCTCCTAATAGTGCATTCAAAAAAACTGCTAGGAAGCCAAGAAAAGTATAGGCAAATACCTTCCAGTTTCTTTTAAAATAGTAAAATGAGAGGAGCATACATATAAAAACAATGAGACCTGTGAGTGCACCCCATAAACGGTTTATGTATTCAACATATGCTTTAATAGCATTGAACTTATGGCTTTCATTCAATTGAGAAGCTTGTTGGATTTGATCTGCTTTATCAGAAAATCCAAATAATTGAAGTAGTTGAATAAAACGTTTGGTTTTGGTAATGCGTTGGTTTTTATAGTACTCTTCGTAGTTTATGGGTAAGTCGCTTTCAGACAATGGTGGTACATACTGACCAAAGCATTTAGGCCAATCTGGACAACCCATGCCGCTTCCAGTGCTCCTTACCAGACCTCCAATCACAAATAGCATGAAGATAAAGAATATCGACAGCCAGTTGAATAATCTATAATTTCTTGGATTCATCATAGATGAGGTTTGATAAAAAAAGCCATCCGAGGATGGCTTTTTTTCAAATTGTATTTGGTTTAAGCCAATTTTTTATGAGTGTAAACAGTGTTACAGCTTCTGTTTTTGGCTTTTTAGATGATTTATTAATTTTTGTTTTTGGAGCTTCGAACAGCTCTTCTTCAACTCCTTCATCTGGGACATTTTGCATCATGAAATCTTCGTCATAAGCAGGATTACTGTAATCGTACGCCCAGCGGTAAACTGTAGGAATTTCGCCTGGCCAGTTTCCGTGAATTCTTTCTTCTGGTGTAGTCCACTCCAAGGTATTGGCTTGCCATGGATTAGTGCCAGATCTTTTTCCAATAAAAATACTTGAGAAGAAATTGTATAAAAAGATAATCTGAGCGATACCTCCCAAAATTGCAGCGAGTGTCATAACTACGTTCACATCAAACCAAACACCATATTCTGGTAATAATGTGAAGGCATAATATCTTCTAGGTACACCTGCAAGACCCATAAAATGCATAGGAAAAAATACTAAGTATGCAGAAATAAATGTGAACCAAAAATGAATATATCCTAAAGGTTTATTCATCAATCGTCCAAACATTTTTGGGAACCAGTGATAGATTCCAGCAAGCATTCCAAAAATTGCAGCACAACCCATTACAATATGGAAGTGACCAACAACAAAATAGGTGTCATGCAATTGGATGTCCAAAGTAGCATTACCTAAGAAAATTCCAGTAAGACCCCCAGAGATAAAGAAAGACACCAAACCAATGGCAAACATCATTGCATTGGTAAATCGAATATTACCTCTCCATAAGGTAGCAAGATAATTGAATGTTTTTACGGCTGAAGGAACAGCTATAATAAGTGTAGTTACCAAGAATACAGCTCCTAACAGAGGATTCATACCTGTAATAAACATGTGATGTCCCCAAACGATGAATGATAAAAAGGCTATACCCATTAATGAGATTACCATAGCGGTGTATCCAAATATTGGTTTTCTGGAGTTAACAGCAATAATTTCGGAGGTAATACCTAGAGCTGGCATAATAATGATATATACTTCAGGGTGTCCTAAGAACCAAAATAAGTGTTGGAATAAAATTGGACTACCGCCTGTATGTTCTAATGCACCAGCCGAACCAAGGTAAATATCAGATAGATAGAAACTTGTTCCAAAACCTCTGTCAAATAGAAGCAATAAACCACCACCTAGAAGAACTGGGAATGATAATAAACCAAGAACAGCAGTTAAAAATAGTGCCCAAACAGTTAATGGTAGTCTTGTCATAGACATTCCTTTAGTTCTCATATTAAGTACCGTACTAATATAATTAATACCACCCAAAAGTGAGGAGGCAATAAATAGCACAATAGCAGTTAACCAGAGTGTCATACCCATTCCAGATCCAGGCATAGCTTTAGGTAATGCACTTAGTGGAGGATATATGGTCCATCCACCTGAGGCAGGTCCAGTTTCTACGAATAAGGATGACAATAGAACAATACTACTTAAAAGGAAGAACCAGTATGAAAGCATATTCATAAATGGTGATGCCATATCTCTTGCTCCAATTTGTAGAGGTAAAAGTAAGTTAGCAAATGTACCACTAAGACCAGCTGTCAAAACATAAAATACCATGATGGTACCATGCATGGTGACAAGAGCCATGTAATATCCAGCATCTAATTTGCCATCTGGGGCCCATTTGCTGCCAAAGAACCATTCTAATATTGGGAATGATGTATCTGGATAAGCAAGTTGAAGACGGAATGCAATAGACATTGCCATTCCGATAACACCCATAATTATTCCAGTAATTAGAAATTGCTTGGATATCATCTTGTGGTCCATACTGAAAACATACTTAGATAAGAATGTTTCTTTGTGGTGATGATCTGCGTGTGCAACTGATGAACTCATATTTTTAAATCTTTATTAATTTATAGCTAAAATTTCGTTTTCTGTGGCTGTGTTTTCGGTGTCTTCTTCTTTCGAATCTTCTTTGGCAAATAGACCAGTTTGTTGTTTAATCCATTCATTGTAAGATGCTTCGTCTTCTACAACAACTTTCATTTTCATATTAAAGTGAGCATTACCACAAATCTTATTACAGATTAGATAGTAGTCAAACTCAGGATCTCCTTTGATAGCTCTCATATCTTCTGTAGACTTAATGGGGGTAAAAGTGAATTCTGTTGGTAACCCAGGAACAACGTTCATTTGTGTTCTGAAATAGGGGAGATAAGCAGAGTGTATAACATCTCTTGCTCTAAACTTGAGTCTAATCGGTTGGTCCTTGATTAGGTGAATTTCTTGAACAACTTGATCGTCATCACCTTCGCCAGTAAACATAGAGCCTTCATCTGTTTTGAGTGCACCTGTTAGTCGCTCTATTTGTGTGTTTCTTGCACGAATAGTCAACCTTAAGTCATTTTCTACATCACCTGATTCATACGAATGGATTTTTTTAAGGTGTGCTTCACGATCATCATCAACCCGTCCGCCGAGTGTAGATTTTAACTTAGCTAGTTCTTTTGGAAGTTTTGATATGGTATTTTCCATGGAAGAAATATCTTCTTTGAGTTCTTTAATCAACTCAGTGGCGTGATCTCTGTTAGCAACACCTAGTGGGTTGATACCATTAATTAGATTGTAATTAGCTTTTCCAAGTTTACCATCTTCACCTGGATATCTAGCGTTCCAACCAAACTGATATGCAAAAACTTCAATTTGCTTGGCATTCTTGCTATCATCAGAGCGTAAAATCTTATTCCACATTTTAAATCCTCCCGAAACTAAAATCGCGAGAACAACGGCGGGTAATAATGTCCAAACGTATTCTAAATTATTATTGTGAGATAAGAAATATGCTTTTCTACCAGGTTTTTGGCGATATTTAAATGAAAAGAAAAATAATAGGAATTGTGTGATGAAGAAAACAGGAAGAGTAGCGATCCATGTCCATTTCATCATTTTATCCATTTCAATACCATGCTCAGATGCAGATTCGGGCAATAAGAATTTACTATGAATACTATATTCATAAAGTACTAATCCAAAAAAGCCTACAAGAAAAACAAGCATCATGAATGCGTTGATATTATTCCAGTTGATGACTTCCCGACCTGTAACATTAGAAACTAATTCCAGTATTCCAAAAATCATAACTATGATAAGGAATATCAAAAATGATAAAAGTACAATTGCCCAGTTGATATTATTGAAAAGGGGTTCATTAAAAACGGGTTCGTTGGAAGATGAACTACCTTCTGTGCTAGCAACTGGACTATCTCCGTCACCACCATTATCAATCCACATGAGGATGGATGTAATTTCTTCATCTTTAAGATTTTCAAAGAGATTCATAGCTTGACCATTATACTCATTGTATATGGCAACAGCCCTCTCGTCTCCTGATTTGACTAATTTTTGATTATTCTTAATCCATGCGTTTAACCATGCATAGTCTTCATCATATTTATCAATGACACCCTCGAGAGCTGGACCAACAACTTTCCCTTTAAGAGCATGGCAGGACGCACAATTTGCAGCAAATAGTTCGCTTCCTTGTTTGATTAATTCATCGGTACCTTCAACACCATCAATTGGTCTAGTTAGTTTGTTTTTGTAGGCTTGTGAATTGTTAAAGTAGAAAAGGCCAAATAATACAAGTAATAATTTGACAGGATTTTTGATTATCGTTAACATCTATACTCTTTGTTTATCGAGTTAATTTTATTGTTCGCAAAAATACCTTGAAATTTAATTAATAGAAAGAGAGTTTTACCAAATAATTAACATTGTGAAATCTTTTTAGATTATGTTTAAATAGTTTGAAAATTTTAGCAAAATTCCTAAACAAAAAAAGAGGGTTAGAACCCTCTTTTTTAAACCAAAAACTAAAACTAAATAACGGAACGTGTTATTAACCAATTAGTTAAATTTATGTCCAATTACTTAATACGAAGTTAGTTTCAAAAAAGTTAAACAATTGTCATATTGTAGTCATTAATTCATTGTATGTTGATTTGTAATCATTAATCAGTTTATCTGAATTAAATAATTGAAGTGTTTTTGGGATTTTTTTCTCATATTCTTCCCGAATATTATGATCCATTAGTTGCAGAATTCCTTGACTTATACTATGATGGTCTTTTGGATCAAAATAAATTGCTGCATCTTTTCCAACTTCAGGCATGCTACTAATATTAGAGGTTGCAATTGTTTTACCAAAAGAAAATGCTTCTAATATCGGTATACCAAATCCTTCAAATAAAGAGGGATAAATACAAAATTGACATTTACTGTAGAGCTCATTAAGTTCCTCGTTGGAAACATTAAATTGTAGTTTAACTCGAGAGTCTTTTTTTGCTAAATGTACAATTTCATCAGATGTGTCACCTTGACTACCAACAACTTTCAAAGTAATGTCTTCAGATTCTATTGTTTTGAAAGCTTTGAGAAGAGAGCTAATATTCTTGCGTTTTGTAAAGCTACTTACACACAAAATGTATGGTTTAGATGGTTTAATTGATGGGGTTTTTTGCTTTGAAATTCCAATAGGAATAACTTTAATTTTCGACTTATCTGTTTTGTAATATTGAATAATGTCTTTTTTAGTTTGCTCGCTAACAGTGATAATTAGATCTGCATGCTTTTGAGCATATCGTAATTTTACGTCATAAATCCATCGATCAATGGGAGCGTAATTTTCTGGATATCGTTTGTTAATCAAATCATGGATGGTTACCACAGTCTTAACTCTTGTTTTGTGAATACCAAAAGGTAATTCGTTGCTCAGGCCATGATAAATATCAATTTTTTCTTTTCTTAAATCTCTGATAATCAACCAACTTCTCCAAAGTGCCTTAAACAAGGAATATTTTGGCGAAATGATCGTTAAGTCACCTTTGTATTCTTTTTGATGCTTTGTATGAAATAAGCGTATTGATTGTGGGATTTGATTGTTTAGATTATCTATTAACCATCTGGAGTAGTTACCAAGACCAGTAACATTATTGAAATATCTTTTTGCATCAAATCCAATCCTCATTTAAACGGGTACTTGAAAATCTCGTAATACCTCGTTTAAAGATGTTTTCTTATCTGTTGATGCCTTACGAGTGCCAATAATTAAGGCACAACTGACACCAAAGTTGCCAGCAGGAAATTCTTTTTGCAAACTACCAGGTATTACTACAGACCTTGCAGGTATTCTCCCTTTATAATATACAGGTTCGTCTCCCGATACATCAATGATTTTTGTACTTTGAGTCAAGGTTACACCAGCACCGATTACTGCTTCGGCTTCAACATGAACCCCTTCAACAATAATGGATCGACTACCAATAAAACAATTATCCTCAATAATGACGGGTGCTGCTTGGACGGGTTCAAGCACTCCACCTATTCCAACTCCTCCACTTAAGTGAACATTTTTACCTATTTGAGCACAACTTCCAACTGTGGCCCATGTGTCAACCATTGTTCCAGAATCTACAAAAGCTCCAATATTAACATAACTGGGCATCAATACTACACCTGATGCAATGTGGGATCCGTATCTAGCAATTGCATGAGGAACCACTCGAATACCTTGAGCTGAAAAATCTTTTTTGAGCAACATTTTATCATGAAACTCAAATGGACCAACTTCAATAGTTTTCATTTTCTGAATGGGGAAGTAGAGCAAAACAGCTTTTTTAACCCAGTCATTAACTTGCCATTTTTTTTGATTATTTAATTCAGCACATCTCAAAAAACCTTTATCAATTTTTTCGATAACATCTCGTATTGCATATTGAACATCGTCATTTTTTAACAATGATCGATCTTCCCAAGCATCTAATATGACTTCTTTTAACGGATTTGACATGACTACAAAGGTATTGATTGTGTGATTTAAATCTTCATACAAAAAAGTGGATTTTAAATTTAAATCAAGTAAACACTCATCTGACCATCTTTTTCTTCATATAAAATGTGGTCTTTCAATGTTGTTGAGAGAGAGAGACCAACAAAATTTGCTTGGATTGGAAATTTATGATGAGCTCGATTAGCCAGTACCGCTGTCATTACACTTTTTGGTATATGTGTGAGTACTTCTTTGAGTGCTGCCGCAAGTGTAACACCTGAGTTAAGAACATCATCAACTAAGACAACAGGATTGTCCTTTAAAACTTCTGAATTATCGATTGTAATTTCTGAATTTAATGGAGAGCTTTTGTCAACATGTATGGGTGCTAGTATGACTTGTATAGTAGCATTTTTTTCTATGATGTTTTTTAATTTTTCAGCTATAGTAGCACCTCTATCGACTAAACCAACTAGGATAATACAGTCACAATTTACATGATTCTCAAGAATTTGCCATGCCATTCGGTCAAGTTTGAGATTGATTTCATCATGGTTTAGTAAGCGAGTTTTATTCATCCTATCATACTTTAAAAGGAATAGTTCCTTGTTCTCTAATTTCTAAAATTTGATGATGAATTTTCATGGTTTGTTCGATTAATGAGTGAACACCGTCATTATAGATAATCCAATCTGCTTTTTTCATTCGTTCTCGATCAGTAGATTGGTTCTCTATTCGTTTTAAGACATCTTCTCTTTTGACATGATCTCTTTTTACAACTCGCTCAATACGAGTTTCTATGGGTGAGTTGATAACAATTACCTTGTGAAGGTTTTTATAACTATCACTTTCAAACAATAATGCCGCTTCTTTTAGTGAATAGGGCTCGTCTTTGTGTTCTTGAGTCCATAGTTCAAAGTCTTTCATTACTGCCGGATGAACTATGCTATTGAGGTTTTTTAATTTTTCTTCGTTATTAAAAACTACTTTAGCTAGATAATCTCTATTGAGGTCATCCTTTCTAGTGTATGAATCCCAACCAAAGCTTTTTCTGATTGCTTCTTTGAGTTCAGGATCATTATTCATGAGCCATTTAGCACGAGAGTCAGCATCGTATATTGAGATGCCAATTTGGCTAAATACTTTACACACTGTAGACTTTCCAGCACCCATACCTCCTGTAATTCCTATTCTTAGATGCTGCATAATGCTGTTATTCTTCGGTAGAATTACTTAGTAGCTCTGAAGCTTCCATGCTAATAGCAGCTCTATTAATTTTGAATTTTGAGCCACCGCCGGTATCGATAACAGCAGTTAAATCTTTAAGTTCTGCAATTTTACCGTGGATACCACCGTTGGTTACAATTTTGTCTCCTTTTTTAAGCTCTGAGATAAAATGTTTTTGTTTTTTTTGCTTCTTAATCTGAGGTAGGAAAAAGAAGATGTACATTACTGCAATTAGTAATATTGGAAATAGTAAACTACTCATATTATGATTTTTTTTCTACAAATACTTTGATTTGAAGTATTGTTTTTACGGGATTAGTGTTAGCTAATATGGTTATATCCTTGGTTACCATATCTTTTTTTCCATTGCTGTTAAATTCAACTTTAATCTCACCCTTTTCTCCAGGTGCAATTGGTTCTTTGGGCCAATTTGGTATGGTGCATCCACAACTTGCAGAGGCACTAGATATTACCAAATCTTTAGAGCCCGTATTTGTAAAGCGGAATGTGTGTTCAACTACTTCTCCATCCGTAATAGTTCCGAAGTCCCAAGTTTTTTTATCAAAATTAATGATGGGTTCTTCGTAGGATGTTTGATCTGTTTCAATAGCACTAGTATCAATATTCTTGGTCTCTTTTGCTGTTTGATCACAAGAGACAAGTGCTAGTAATAGGGTTGTTACATAAATAATTTTAGTCATATATCTTATGATTTAAGCACAAATTTATAATGGTTTTAATGTTTATCCTATCAAACCTCTACCTTTTTTATGGATTAGGTTTTGCTTCTTCCAATCATGTAAAATTTTGTCAAGTGTGCCATTGATAAATTTGGAGCTTTTTGGAGTGCTATACATTTTTGCAACTTCTATATACTCATTTAACGAAACTTTCACGGGTATGTGAGGCATATATTTAAATTCTGTGAGTGCCATGAGTATTAAAGTATAGTCAATTTTGGTAATTCTGTCGTTGTCCCAGTCAGGTGTATATTTTGACAATGATTTTTCAATTTCTTCTTTGTTTTCAATGTAGGAAGAAATTAAGTCATCAACCATTTTGAGATCATCCTTTTCATTTTTGAACAAATTGGGTAAGATAACTTTTTGATGTTTTTCATATTCGTCAAATATTTTTTCCAAACTTTTAAGTATTGGGATTTTTTCATCGTACCAGAAAATGTTTTTTTCTTCCATCAATTGCTCGAACTCTACAGAATTTAGGATAAGATATTTGTATATAAAGCGGCTGAATATGAAAAAATCATTAGAGTTTAAATCGGATGATAAAATTTGCTTGTATTCTTCAGACTTTTTAATGTCCTTGTAAATGATGAATAATATTTCTTTTTCTTGTGACCAACTCAGTTTAGGTTTTGAAAGATAGTTGGACAATTTTTTATCATCAGTTAATGTTTCAAAAAATGAATTTTCGGTGAAAATCCTAAATGATTTGGCATCTTCTATAGAGGTATTATACTTATAGTCGTTAGGATTGTGATCAGTTGAGATAAAATGGGCTAGTTCTGGACCAAATGAAAGAACAGTTAACAGATTTTGTTCCATATCTCGTATCGATTTTTTAACTGATTTTTGAATAGGAGTAGCAGTGATTTCATCATCATCAAATGCTCCGAAGAGAGATTGAAACGTTTTGATCCGTATTAGTCTTCTATTTATCATTGAACAAAATTGGGGGCAAACCTAAACATTAAATTAGATATTATTTTAATAAATAAATTTCTATTCAATTTTTTCAAATACATGAATTTCAAATGGCTGATTATTCATAGTTAGGAGGGTGTGTTCTGGGATGATTTTGTTTATCTTTTTCCATGATTTGTTGGATTCTAAATCAGCTAGTGGTGTTCCAGATTCATTAGGCCCAAAATGACTATCCCAAATCAAAATATCCCCTTTTTTAGTAAACTGGAGGCTTGATGCCCAGAAATCTAAATGTTCTTTTTGATTGTATGGGTCAATATCTGCTATAATCGAAAAATAGGGGTAGAGGTAGATTTTTGTTCTTTGCTCAAAATTTTGATTTTTATACCAGTCTAATAGCTTGTGATATTCTTCTTGTTCTTCTGAAATAGCCAATGGGTATCTGTAGCTGTAATATCGATAAGGTGTATATATGGTATTAATAATTAGTAGTGTGGTTAGTGTTTTGGTTATGATTTTACCATATTTTGGAGTTAATGAAAATACTAAATTGTTCAATTTTGTCATTCCATATACTACAATCAAGGAGACAACAGGTGCAATTACAGTCATTACTCGGACATAACCACAACTTCCCATCATGCCTTTCCACCATATAAAAACGTGAGCTCCAAAATAAGCAAGAAATATCATGATAATTAATATCATACTATGTTCTTTAGTTTTCTTATTCAATATTAGCTTTCCAAAAAAGTAGCTTACAGTCAGTAATAGAATAATACAAACAAAAAACCCAAAGGTATAATGTCCTGCATACAGGTAATGAAATAGACCGCCATTCCCACATATATTAACACCAGACAATTCGAAATTAATGTATGGATTTTGAGTAACTACCCAGAATGGATCTCCATCGATAATCCAACCTAAGGTATTTAGGAATACACTGCCCACGAACAAGTAAGGTACGACTTTATATTGATTTTTAAATAGGATTAAAATTAACGCAACAATACCCAGGACTATGAAGCCTTCTGATCTAGCATATGGTAAAAAACCAGCTAGAATCGCAGTTGAAGTATATTTTTTGAATACAAATAGATAAACGGTCAATATCACTAAAAGAGCACATAAAGGCTCTGTGAGTGAAGATATGGTGTTGTCCAAAAAGACGGGACTTAGGATAGTCAGTAAAAAACCTAAAAAAGCAATATCTAGTCTAAGTTTACGAGAGATTTTATAGACCAATAGTCCCGAAAAAAGTAAGCACAAAATATTAAAGGCGATGACACCATTCAATCCAAATTGTGCAAAGGGTGATGCTATCAAGTTATACAAGGGTTTTCCCCATTGATCTAAAAATAAACTTGGATGATTCCATGAATTTTTAGCTATTAAGTAATGACCATAGGAGTCTGAGCCTCCAGATAGTCCTGAAGATTGCGATGTCAACAGAATTAAAAGTGCTGATATAACTATGCTGAACGTAATTAATAAATAATTGTCTATTTTGTTCTGGTTCAACATTTTAGGTAATTTAATGTGCTAAATTTGCTACAAAAATATACCAATTTAGATACCTAAATAATAACGTCATTTGAGATCACTTTTATCCTTATCAAAATATTTTGTTAATTACAAAAAGCATCTAATTACAGGATTCTTATTTATCTTATTGTCAAACATTTTTGCCGTATTCATACCTCCCATTGTTCGGGTATCAATTGATAGCGTGTTACTCAAGCTTGAAGGGAATCAACTCCCCGAGTATATTGATCTATTTCCCGAGTATTTTCGAGATGTATTTGGGATTGCTATTTTATCTGGTGGGTTGATTTTGTTAGCAGCCGTTCTTAAAGGTTTTTGTATGTATTTTATGCGGATGTCAGTAATTGTAATGTCTAGGTGCATTGAGTATGACCAGAAAAATGATATTTTTAAGCATTATCAATCCCTCGGACAAGATTTTTATGCCAAAAACTATACTGGTGACTTGATGAATAGAATTAGTGATGATGTTTCTAAAGTTAGAATGTTTACTGGTCCCGCTATTATGTATTCATTAAACTTAACGTGCATGATATTGATGGTAGTTTCTATGATGTTTTATATTAATAGTACCATTACATTATATGTGCTAATTCCTTTACCTATACTAGCTTTATCAATCTATTTGGTGAGTGATGCAATGAACAAAAGGAGTGATTCTATTCAACAACGTTTATCTGAGATAACATCATTTGTTCAAGAAACATTTTCTGGTATTCAGGTTGTTAAATCATATGCTTCTGAGGATCATTTTGTTAGAGATTTTGATAAATTAAATCAAGATTATAAAAATGATAACATGTCACTTGTAAGAGTTAATGGAGTATTCATGCCTTTAGTTTTGGCCTTAATTGGGTTAAGTATTTTGATTACAATCTATGTTGGAGGAAACGCAGTTGTAAAAGGTGAATTTTCAGTAGGAAACATAGTGGAATACATTATCTATGTTAATATGCTTACATGGCCTGTTGCTAGTTTGGGTTATGTTACTTCATTAGTTCAGCGAGGTGCTGCATCTCAACGGAGAATAGATGAATTCATGAATGTTTCACTAACAAAACATATGGGGGAATCTTCAATTGAGGAATTATCAAATCAGATTGAGTTTCAAGACGTATGGTTCCGTTATGATGATAAAAAACCTTGGGTACTCCAATCGGTAAGTTTTGTTATTGATGCTCAGAAAAAATTTGGAATTATAGGTGCAACAGGAAGTGGTAAGAGTACAATAGCAAAACTTTTAATGGGTATTTATAAACCATCTAAAGGGCAGATTTTAGTTGATGGAATTCCAATGAATGATTACAATAGAAGAAGTTTAAATGCTATTTTTGGGTATGTTTCGCAAGATATTTTCTTGTTTTCTGATACGTTAAAAAATAATATTTTGATAGGGGCTAGGTCTCAAATTGATCATAACAATTTGGATGCAGTAATTAATTGCTCAGAACTAGAAGGTGAAATTAAATCATTTCCAAATGGAATGGAAACAGTGTTGGGTGAAAGAGGAATAACTTTGAGTGGAGGTCAAAAGCAACGAGTATCCATTGCTAGAGCATTGATAAGAAAGCCTAGTGTTTTACTGATTGATAATGGTTTGTCTGCTGTGGATACCAAAACTGAGGTCATGTTGAAACAGAAAATTAAATCGTGGAGTACAGATAATACTACCATTTACATCAGTCATCGGATATCTACAGTTAAAGATTGTGATCAAATAATTTTCTTAGATCAAGGTAAGGTTATTGAATCGGGGTCGCATAAATACCTTATTAATTCAAGTGAATTGTATAAGAAGTTAAACGCAAAGCAATCAGAGTTTTAATGTAAAACCTGAATTCACTAGAATAGAGATATGATTTTTTTGCGTTATTTGTATGTGTTATTTAAAAATTACAATTCATGAGTGATTCAAATTACGAAAGAGAAGAAGTATTCTCCAAGAGGGTAAGAGCAGGAAAAAGAACCTATTTTTTTGATGTTAAAAAAAGTAATACTTCCCGAGGTGAGGATTTTTACATTACCATTACTGAAAGTAAGAAAAAGTTTGAGGGATATGTTAAGCATAAAATCTTTTTGTATAAAGAGGATTTCAATAAATTCTCTGAAGCATTTACTCAGACAGTCAATCATGTGAAAAGTGAGCTTATGCCAGAATATGATTTTGACGAGTACACCAATCGAGAGGATAACAGCGAGTACTAATTCTTAAAAAGGTTTTCTCTTAATTTATGCAAAAATCAAGTTGGGTTTTTGGTTCATTGGCGGGTATTTTATCGGCTATTTTAGAATATTTGTTTTTCAAAAGTTCCGAATCAAATGCCAATACCATGTTTCTATCAAAAATATTAATCCTCACTTTGTGTATAGTTCTTGGACTTATCCTAGCTAAGAAATTACTTGGTGGCAAAATTAGTATCGCTCGAACATTATTGACAGGTGGAGTAATCTCCTTTATTCGTGCAATTTTTATGATAATTATTTTTATGGTATTGTACTATCCAAATGGTGATTTCTATCAACCTAAAGTAGAAATAGCATTTGATCAAGCTGCAAAAAAAGTACAACAGGATGACGACATAAAACCTGCAGATAAGATCATGGAACTCAACGAAATAAAAAACCAAATAGCAGCTCAATACAAACCTGCTGGATATGCAATGATGAGTATAGGAAGTAGTTTAGTTACGGGATTAATTATTTCAATATTAATGGCTGCTTTTATTGCTACTAATATGATGTACAAGCAATAATGTTAAAGCTAAAAAGTAAAATAATATCGACGAATAAATCAGCAAAAGATGTTTTTGACTATTTGTCTGAGTTATCCAATTTTGAGAATTTAATGCCCGAAAATGTTCGAAGTTTTCATGTTGATAATAATCTCGTCATACTAGACATACAAGGTATTGGAAAGCTAGAACTTGCAGTAACAGATTCGGAAATTCCTCATAAGATTATTATGGTACCCAAGAATAGAGTGCCTTTTAAATTTGATATTCAGTGGAATATTGAATCAATAAATGAAGATCAATCACAGATACAAGCAATCATCAATGCAGATCTAAATATGATGATGAGAATGATGGCTGAAAAACCTTTAAATGATTTTATTAATACCCAAATTCACAAATTATCTGATAAGCTATCTTGATTAGACGTTTATTTAAGTATATCTGGACCATTTACTTCTTTATCAGTTTTGTAGTGGTTTTTTTGGTTTTATACCCTGCTTTTTTGATATTTTTATCTAGAGAAAAATGGTATCCCAAAGCACATTATTTGCGAAATATATGGGGTAAAATATTAATGTTAGTGTCAGGTCTTTATGGAAAAACGGAGTATGAAGAACCATTGAAAAAAGATAAGACTTACATATTTACCCCAAATCATTTTTCTTATTTTGACATAATCTCTGTGAATACACAAATGCCTTATTTTTTTAGTTTTATGGCTAAAAAAGAGTTGTCAGACATTCCATTATTCAAAATCTTTTTTAGAACTATTGATATGCCTGTAGATCGGAGTACTAAGGAAGGAGCAAAACGAGCTTATTATCTAGCTCATAAAAAATTAAAAAGTGGAATAAGTTTACTAAATTTCCCTGAGGGCGGAATAGGAAGTGAAGTTCCCAAAATGAGAAAATTTAAGTTGGGTCCTTTTAAAATGGCGATAGAACATGGGTTGGAAATTATCCCAATTACTTTGCCCGATAATTGGAAAAGATTGCCCTGTGGTGAATTCGTTCCTCAAGGGACACCAGGAAGAATGAGAATGTACGTTCATCGACCAATTCCTACAGATGGTCTAAAGTCTGGAGATGAAGTAGAGTTGGCAAATAAAGTTTATCGTATAATTGAGGATAAATTTAATGAGATGAATAATTTATGAAACTTGATAATAAAAAATTACAAGAATTGGCTCACTTAGCTCGTTTGGAATTTTCTGATGAAGAGTTGAGCGAAATTGGGAATGATCTTAAAAAAATCATTGAGTTCTGTGACCAATTAAAATCAGTTGATACAGAAGGAATAGATCCTTTGATTTATTTGTCAGATGAGATTAATGTTTTGCGAGATGATCAGATTAAGCAAGGATTAAAAAAAGAAGATGCACTCAAAAACGCACCTGCTTCAGATTCAGATTATTTTAAAGTACCCAAAGTAATTACGAAGTAATGGCATTAATTGACTTAAGAGATATCTATAAAATATATCAGATGGGAACTACTCAAATCAATGCTCTGGATGGCTTAGATTGTCAAATAGAAAAGGGTGAGTATGTAGCATTGATGGGCCCTTCGGGGTCGGGTAAGTCAACTTTGATGAATATTATAGGTTGCCTAGATACACCTTCAAAGGGTGTTTATTCATTGAATAATACCAATGTGAGTGACATGACTGATGATGAATTAGCATCTATTAGAAACATAGAAATTGGTTTTGTATTTCAGTCATTTAATTTATTACCACGTACAAGTGCAATTGAAAATGTCTCACTTCCATTGATATATGCTGGAGTATCAAAAAATGAACGCATAGACAGAGCACAAAAAGCTTTAGAAAAGGTAGGGCTGGGTGACCGAGCCGATCACAAACCTAATGAATTGAGTGGTGGACAACGGCAACGTGTTGCAATTGCTAGAGCCTTAATTAATAATCCATCAATTGTTTTGGCAGATGAACCTACTGGAAATCTAGATAGCAAGAGCAGTTTGGAGATTATGAATCTATTTAATCAAATCCATCAAGAAGGGAATACGGTAGTGATGGTAACCCATGAAGAAGATATCGCAAAATATGCTAAAAGAACAATTCGAATGATTGATGGAAAACTAGCTGACCAATTAATTGTTAATTAATTAACAAGGTTAAAATCGATGAAAATCTATACCAAAACTGGAGATAAAGGAGAAACCTCTTTGCTTGGTGGCACTAGAGTTAGCAAGTCTCATCATAAATTAGAAGCATATGGTACCGTTGATGAATTGAATTCTACGATTGGTTTAATTGCAGCATTAAACCCTACACATAAAACGTTCCTGTTAAATGTTCAACATAAATTATTTAACATTGGTAGTAAACTTGCTGCTGAAAAGGATTTAACTTTTCCATTGCCAGATGTATCTATAGATGATATAAATATTCTAGAGAAAGAAATTGATTGTTTAAACGAAAAGCTTCCCCAATTAAAAAACTTCATACTACCAGGAGGTTCTGCAATAAGTGCACATACACAGATTGCCCGTTGTGTTTGTAGAAGAGCTGAAAGAAATGTAGTGGGTTTAGGTGAGACTAAATATACTACAATCGTCGGCTACCTAAATCGTTTAAGCGATTACTTATTTGTTTTGAGTAGAGACTTTCTTAGGCTTGAGGGTGTTGAAGAAATCAAGTGGGAGAAAGATTAAACTATCTTCTACCACTCATCATTTTTTCTAATTCCATTAATACATATCGAGGCATTTCAAATTGATCAAATTCTTCAATGCTCTTTTGAAGATACCTTACTGCTGTGCTTACATCTTGCTTTCGTTCCAAAGCGTTATTGCCAATTAAAAATAATGTGGCAGCTTTGATAGGTACGAGCTGGTTTCCTCCAGATACAGGTCCTGGCATGGGAACCATAGTTTGGGCAATTAGCGAATCTTTATCAGCAAGTTCTAAAACTTCATTACTTAAACTATCAAACAATGGTTGATTCCCATTTTCATATTGAATTACTATTTTTTGAAAAAGATACTTGTAATCTTTTGTTATTTGAAGTAGACTATTGATAAATTCTTCTGCTTTTTCTGTTTCTCCAATTTGTTGATATGCTAAAGCCATATTCTCCTTTAATTGACCATCTGCTTTTCCTGAGGTATACACTTTTTCTGCATATTTTAATCCTGCATTAAAATTGCCTGCTTTCATGTAAATTCTTGATAATGAATCTTGATATTGAAGGTCTAGAGTATCTAGGAGTATAATTTGATTTAAGGCCAATTTTGCGGTTGAAGCATCATTATTTGATACGGCTTGTAGATAGAGTTCTTTAGCGTTTGATAGTTGGCTCTCATTTTGATTGCATCCCAAAATAATAAATGTAAATAAACAGGGTAAAAGTAATTTTTTTGTCATGTGGGGCAAATGTAGGCATATTTGGTTTTTTATTTTTTTTGAAAGGTATTACATTTGAACTATGACTAGATTATTGAATGCTCTATTAATATTCAATTAATATAGATGGTAATAACGATACACTATTTGTGGACAATGATGTAAATACAAGTTCGAATTCATATATATATATAATCTTTATGAGGTAGATAACTGTCTTGAAAAAAATCAATCAAACCGTGAGGGGAAATCTATATTACTAAAAGGTTATTCTGCAGACGATGGCTTTCATTTATATTGGACAAAGTACAGACAATGGGAGACAGGAGTGAATAAATATAATCTGCTAAACTTTGATGTTGATAATCAACAAAATAGAGTTTTGATCGGAAGCACTTCATCTGTGGATACTATGTTTCATGATTCTGTAAGATACAAAGATTATATTGGTTATCAAACCTGTTATCAGGTATATGGAATAAATAGTATCGGTGATACAAGTTATTCTAACACTGTTTGCATTTTTGGGGATCCTAAAATTTTAGTCCCCAATGCATATACTCCAAATAAAGATGGAAAAAATGATTTATTCAGACCACATACTAAATATTTTAATGATGGTTCAGTTGTCGGTGACTATTTGTTTTCAATATATAATAGATGGGGAGAAAAAGTTTTTGAAACAACTGATGTGAAAGAGGGATGGGATGGAAGGTTTATGGGCGAAGATTGTCAACAAGGAGTATATGTATACCAAATTAAGGCTAAAGCATTAACGGGTAGGATATTTAATGAAAAAGGTACAGTTACTCTTTTAAGGTAATATATTATCAATAATATGCGAGTGCTAGTTGGTATTCTATAAATTTGCATTTTTATAAATAAATATGTTTGATAGTTTATCGAGTCGTTTAGATCGTGCATTTAAAACCTTAAAAGGTCACTCAAAACTTACTGAGCTTAATATAGCTGAATCAGTCAAGGAAATTCGAAGGGCATTGGTGGATGCTGATGTGAGTTATAAAATAGCTAAAGATTTTACTAATAAAATTAAAAAAGAGGCAATCGGTCAAAATGTAATATCGAGTGTTTCTCCTGGTCAGTTAATGACCAAAATAGTTAATGATGAACTTAAGGAATTATTAGGAGGTGAAACCAAACCAATTAATTTATCTGGGAATCCTTCGATAATACTTATTGCAGGACTTCAAGGGTCTGGTAAAACAACATTTTCGGGTAAACTTTCGGCCCATTTGAAGAGCAAAGGAAGGAATCCTCTTTTGGTTGCTTGTGACGTATATAGGCCAGCGGCAATTAATCAGATAAAAGTACTTGGAGAACAAGTTGGAGTGAACGTTTTCACAAATGAAGATAGTAAAAATCCTGTTGAAATAGCCGATCAAGCAGTGAAGTATGCTAAAGTACACCAACATAATGTTGTTATCGTAGATACTGCAGGTCGTTTGAGTGTGGATGAGGCAATGATGAATGAAATTGGAAGCCTCAAAAATGAACTTACTCCACAAGAAATTTTGTTTGTTGTAGATTCAATGACAGGCCAAGACGCAGTCAATACTGCAAAAGCATTTAATGATAAGCTTGATTTTGATGGAGTAGTTCTAACTAAATTGGATGGTGATACCCGAGGAGGAGCAGCTATATCAATAAAGTCAGTGGTTAACAAACCAATCAAGTTCGTTAGTACAGGTGAAAAAATGGAAGCCTTAGATGTTTTTCATCCTGATCGAATGGCTAATCGTATCCTTGGGATGGGTGATATTGTATCATTTGTTGAAAAAGCTCAAGAAAATTTTGATCAAGCTGAAGCAGCTGCACTTCAAAAGAAGATGCGTAAAAATCAATTTGATTTTGATGACTTCTTAAAGCAACTTAATCAAATTAAAAAAATGGGAAACATTAAAGATTTGATGGGAATGATACCTGGAGTTGGAAAGGCTATAAAGGATGTGGATATTAATGATGAAAGTTTTAAGGGGATAGAGGCAATTATTCAGAGTATGACAACCTACGAAAGACAAAACCCAAATGTGTTAGATGGTAGCAGAAAAAAAAGAATTGCTGTAGGAAGTGGTACATCAACAGCTGAAGTTAATAAGCTAGTCAAGCAATTTGATGAAATGCGAAAAATGATGAAAGCAATGAATAACAAGAAAGGGCTAAGAAGTGGAGCAAATTTATTTCGACGATAGTGAAAAATCTAAGACAAAATTATAAACAGGGAGAACTTACAGAAAATCTAATTTCTGACGATCCATTTACACAATTTAATAGTTGGTTTACAGATGCATTAAATTCTAAAATATTGGAGCCCAATGTAATGATATTGTCTTCATTAAATGATGATAAACCTGATAGCAGAATAGTGCTTTTAAAGGGGGTAAGGCAGGAAGAATTTGTATTCTTTACCAATTATGAAAGCAACAAGGGTCAACAATTAAAGGATAATCCGAATTGTACACTCTTATTCCCTTGGGTTGATCTTGAACGTCAAGTGATTATTAGAGGTGAAGCATCTGTAATTTCTTCCAATGAATCTGAAGAATATTTTAAATCAAGACCAAAAAGTAGCCAAATAGGTGCATGGGCCTCAAATCAAAGTTCTCCAATTAAATCTAGAGCAGAACTAGATAATCAATTGAAGGATATTGAACAAAAATTTGATTCAGAACCATTAATTAAACCCCCTCACTGGGGAGGTTTTGCTGTAAGCCCTTATCAAATAGAATTTTGGCAAGGAAGACCTAATCGTTTACATGATAGGATTTTGTATACTCAAGAGAATAGGTCTTGGGTTATTTCCAGACTTCAGCCATAGTAATTTTTTATCAAAAATCATTTTTATGTCAAAGTATTGTTTGTTGATTTCTGGAAGAACATAAAAACTTAAATTTGTGTAGTTTTAATCTGAATGGGTCAAGATATCAAAAGTAACAAAAACTCTACTTGGATGAGTTTATTGGTGGTTCCAGCTATAACCATCGGTTTGAGCTTGTTAGGTTATCAGACTTATGTATGGGTGACAGGGGAGTCTTTCAATGGTTTTAGTATGGATATTGGTCGGCTTTGGTCATCAGATGAGGCGTTCGAGCAAAATCCTTTAAAAGAAGAAGTTTACTTGAGTAGTGTTCAAACTTTAGATTCATCATCAATATTCAATCAGGGTAAGGATGAAATAATTCCTTTATTAAATCCCAAAAAAACTGAAGTCATCGAAGAAGTACTTGAACAAGAGATTAAGGCAACCACTTCAATGATTGGAGTAATCACAAACTCGCTCGACAGGATTGATCAAGTTGATATTAATCCATTGATTAAGAATAACTTACATTCTAAATATGTGCTTAGACTTAAAAGTGAAAGCTTAATTTCACCAAATTTGGTACCCAAAAAGGGCAAACTTTATTGGGGTATTAACTTTTCTCCTGCATTTAGTTATAGAATATTTAACATTGATATAAGTAAGGTTAATGGTGTAGCTGAGGATCAGAATCGAGTATACACAGCTGGTGGTCTTACAGAAGAAAAAAGAAATTCATTGGATAAGGCGATTACGTCTTATTCATTTGGTTTAGATTTTGGTAAACAATTAAATGAAAAATTCAGCATTTACTCTGGGCTGCATATATCTGGTTACGGTGAACAAATCCTTGTTACGTCAGTGGATGAGAATAACCCCAATTATTGTCATGCAAAATTTCATAATAGAAAACCTGCCTACAGCTCAACAGAATTAACTACAAATTCTAGTAATATACCTTTTACAAATCGCTATAAATATTTTGAGATACCGTTTGGTGTAAGATATACCTTATCAAAATTTGATAAAGCTAAAATCGCAATAGATCTTGGGGCATACTTCCAAAAAGTACATAAAGTAAATGCATTATTGTATGATTTTGATACAGATTATTATTACTGGTTTAATGATGGTGATGCTATTATTAAAGATAATGGTTTAGGAGTTAGTGTGGGTATTAACCTAATTCAAAATCTTACAGAACGTATTGAACTTACTTTTAATCCACATCTTAAATTTAATCTAAATTCTACTTTTTCAGATTCTTATTCAGTTCAACAAAATCAGTATTCAACTGGTGTAAGAGTTGGTGTTAGACAACAAATTTTCTAATTCTATTCGGTAATTCATTTATCTTCGCGATAATATGAAGCGAGTATATATAGTTGCAGCTGTTAGAACTCCTATGGGCAGTTTTAATGGTATGTTAAGTGGGATATCTGCACCAAAATTAGGTGCAACAGCCATCAAGGGGGCATTATCTAAATCAGGTGTAAAATCATCTGATATTGACGAGGTTTATTTTGGAAATGTATTGCAAGCTGGTGTTGGACAAGCTCCAGCGAGACAGGCTGCCATATTAGCTGGTTTGCCTGAATCTACCCCATGTACAACGGTTAATAAAGTATGTGCAAGTGGTATGAAGTCTATTGCATTAGGAGCTTCATCTATTATGTTAGGTCATAATGATATTGTTGTGGCTGGTGGCATGGAAAATATGAGTCAAGTTCCTCATTATATTCCAAATTCTAGAATGGGGCATAAATATGGAGATTTCAAAGTAATTGATGGTCTTGCCTATGATGGTTTACGTGACGTTTATAACGAGTATATGATGGGTACTGCTGCTGATCTGACAGCTAAGAAATACGATATTTCAAGAGATGAACAAGACAACTTTGCTATAAATTCATACAAGCAAACAGCAGAATCTTGGGCTACAGGCAAATTTAAAGATGAAGTTATTCCAGTAGCCATTCCGCAGCGAAAAGGTGAGCCAATCATGATGACCGAGGATGAGGAGTATAAAAATGTAAATTTTGATAAAATTCCAAAACTAAGGCCTGTATTTGATAAGGAGGGAAGTGTTACAGCTGCCAATGCAAGCACAATTAACGATGGTGCAGCTTGTATAATCCTTGCTAGTGAAAATAAAGTACAAGAGTTAGGGCTTAATCCAATGGCTGAAGTATTATCTTTTGCTGATGCAGCCCATCAACCAGAGCTATTTACTACTGCTCCATCTGTTGCTCTTCCTGTAGCTCTTGATAGGGCTGGATGCTCAATAGAGGACGTAGATGCTTTTGAACTTAATGAAGCATTTTCAGTAGTCGGTATAGTCAATAACAAATTATTAAACTTAAATTCATCCAAGGTAAATATCAATGGAGGTGCGGTATCGATGGGACATCCATTGGGAGCTTCAGGTGCTAGAATTGTTGTTACCTTATTACATGTACTGAAACAAAATAATGGAAATATAGGAGCTGCGGCCATTTGTAATGGTGGGGGTGGTGCAAGTGCCATGGTTATTAAGAATGTATAAAAAACCACACTAAATCTGGATATTTATGAGTTCTAATGTCATGTTGAAGTTTTGTTTGGGTTTGTTTTCTGCTTTACTATTCATGTCAACTTTCACAAGTTTTGGGCAGCGAGCAAAAGTTACACAATCAGATTCTACATACATTGATTCGATCAAAAATTATGAGTACCAATTAGAAGGACTAAGCCATAATGTAATCAATGGTTCAGATAAGGTCGAACGTATAACGAGTTGTTATTACTTTATTGAAACACTTAAAACGGCACTTCAAATACCCAATTCATTTGATTACGATTTTAACTTATTAAAAACGATTTCCAGTATTCGATCAGAGGATGAAAAGTTTAGAATTTTTACGTGGAACCTTCTTCTGGACAGTGGCAAGTACATGTATTTTGGGGCTATTCAGATGAATAATTCAGATAGTCTTGAATTATATGGCTTATACGATAGTTCGGATTATAACAAGGACATTTTCTATGGTCAATTTGATAACAAACATTGGATGGGTGTACTTGTCTATCAGATTCATCACTACCGTTGGAAAAAACAAGATTATTACATCACTTTTGGTTGGGATGGGCAAGATGCTAAAACTAATCGAAAGATTATTGATGTATTATGGTTTGATGATCGAGGACAACCTCATTTTGGTGAAGAAATTTTTGATTTTGATGGGGATTTACAATCAAGAATAATTTTTGATTTTAATGACCGAGCAGCAATGTTGTGTAGATATGATGACTTTGAGGATGCAATTGTATTTTCTAATTTAGTTCCCATAAACCCTTTAATGAAAGGGAATTATCAAAATTATGTTCCAGATGGTACATATGATTATCTGAAATTTGAAAAAGGAATCTGGCGTCGTTATAAAATGATATTCGATGATCGAAGAAAAAATGGTGCTAATTTAAGAAAGCTATAATTTAAAATTTGATCCAGTGCCCCTTGAGTCCAGTTTCAGTTTGGTATTCTAAAGTTGGCATAGGAAATTTTAGGCTATTAAAAACTATTAAAAGCGATCGTACAAACTTGTTTTTAGATTGTATTCTTGATAAATCGATATCTGGGGAAATATAAAATTGTCTTTCACGATGAATGTTTGAGTAATCATAGGTTATTCCTTTTCGATCAAAATTATTGTCATCACCACCTACCATTCCATCAGCTCCATAACCAATAGCTAGATTTAACCAGCTAGGCCATTTAGTTTCAGGCAAAAAAGATTTTACATTGCAACTCATCCAATAAGTCTGTCCATTATAATCCTTGATGAGCTGTTCTAAATTATTACTTCCCAATACATTTGGGCGATATTGTGAATAGTCGGAAGGAGAAAAAGAATATTTTACAATACATCGTTGTTCATCCCAGAAATAGCTTTGAGACATAGCTAATCCAGCACCTATTAAATTAGCTGTCATGTCTCCTGGGCTTGCTCCCCATTCTTTAGAAAATCCGTCAAGAATTTCTACCCCAGTTTGTATAAATAAACCATAGGCACCACCAATCAGAGAATATTCTTTTTGGCTATAACCAGCCCATTTCATCATTTCAATGCCAGCTAATCCCTCATAATAACAAGAAAACATATGACCCACTTTATCCATTTGAAGCCATTGTTTATTGTCGTTGAACAAATGAAACTTTGATTTTGGATAATCTTTATACCACAACTCGTTAAGACCAACCATGAGCGTGGTGTATGCTATAGTGTTAGCTGCTATAATAAACTGTTTACGCTGGCGAAACTTCAGTGAATCTTGTGCACTACATGAGTTGCTTATCCCTAAGCAAAAAAGTGGGATAAAAAATAATCTAGGCCAGTATAGTTTCTTTTGTGGCATCAAGAATTTGTATCACCTCATCAATATCTTTTGCTTGTGCATATACCCTGAGCACTGGTTCTGTTCCACTAGGTCGTATCATCACCCAATTATCGTCATTCAGCAAAAATTTATAACCATCAATGTTTTCATGACCAGTTACAGGGTAATTGCCAAATTGGTTATATGATTTTTCTTTACATTGATTGATAATAGCTTGTTTTTGACTTTCTGGTACATGAAGATCATATCGATCCATTGCAAAAGAGCCTGTTATTTGATATACTTCTTGAATCAAGGTGTTTAATGATTTCCCAGTATTCGCCATATATTCCCATATAATTAATCCCATCCAAATACCATCTCTTTCAGGAATGTGTGAATTTACAGCAATTCCTCCACTTTCTTCACCACCTAATAATGTGGGATTAGAAATCATCTCCTCGCAGATATATTTGAAGCCAATTTTTGTAACGTAGTGATCTAAGCCGTAATGGTCACAAATTGATTTGATTTTGGACGTACAGCTAAAGCTAGTATATACATTCCCTTTTTCTTGTTTGAATTCAACCAGATATCGAATTAAAAGAAGAATGATGTGATGAGAGTCAACAAATTTTCCGTTTTCATCAAATAATCCAATTCGATCAGCATCCCCATCAGTAGCTAGGCCACTTGAAATATCTGTCTCTGCAATAAGTTTTGAAAACTTCTCTAAATTTCTTGCAATCGGTTCTGGAGCTTGATCATTAAAGCTAGGGTTATGTTCGGCATGAAGTAGGGTAGCCTCAGGAATAAGACGTTTGATGACATTCTGACCAGCACCATACATGGCATCATAACCTAATTTTAAACCACATGAGTTGATTTTTTCTATGTCAAAATGATTTTTTACATGATCAATGTATTCTTGTTCCATATCGATTATATGAACTAAATAATGTTTTTTTAATTCATCGAACGGTAGGATAGAAGGCTTAAATTCTTTTGGGATTTTAGCTTCCACAGCATCAATTTCTGATTGAATAGCAGGTCCTCCATAATGAGCTTTTATTTTAAATCCATTATATGATGGAGGATTATGGCTTGCAGTAATTACAATCCCGGTATAGGCTTTGTGGTTTAGAGTAGATAAGGATACCATAGGTGTAGAAACAAAAGAATCCGACGTATAAACGGTTATTCCTTCATTAATTAATACTGAAATAGTGGTTTCAGTAAAAAGTTTTCCTCCAAATCTGCAATCAAACCCTACTACTGCAGCGTGATTTTCGGTATTTTCTTTTATCCAAAGTGCAGTTGCATACGCAACCCGAGCAACATTGTCTGTAGTAAATTCTTTAGCGATAATAGCTCGCCATCCGTCAGTTCCAAATTTAATTGTTGTCATGTATATTTTTTAGATGTTTTGCAGAAGTTTTTGATACATATCCTCAGAATTTTGTGGAAGTATATTTTCGTCATTAACTTTCTCTATGATAAAATCGAAATTTTTTTCGCTTAAGTATTCAGAGATTCCTTGTAAGTTAATGATAAGACCCATTTCTTCAATTTGTTGATTGTTTAGGCTGTAATTTTCTCCATTTATTTCTAACTGTATATTTTCTAGTTCCTGTAGTGGTATGTTTTTGAATGTGGTCCACTTTTCAGTCACACGAATTGTGTTGATTGTCCATGATTTGAACATATCTTGAGGTTTGATAGGTTCGTTATTTATGTTATGAATAACTTGTTTATTATCATTTAGGCTATTTTCTATCTCCAAATAAATATTTCTATTTTCAATATTCATATTTATGGATGGAGGAATAATTTTATAGCCTACTCTTTTCGAGGGATCAGGAATGTAGAAATTTCGTCTTACTTTTTTACTGTAACATGCTTGGTTTTTAAGTAAAACTGATAATTCAGGGTTTGATTTGAAATCTTTTTTTCCAAATTGAACAAGATTAAAGTCAAATGATTTAGAATGAATGGCATTCCAATAGCTCATGTCTGATGGTCCATGGTGAGTTGTTGGTATTTTTATGTTTTTGAGTAAGCCTATAACATCGGCAGCATCTATAAAACCGTATGAAATAGGTTTTCCTATTTTAGACTTACCAATAAATGAAAACCCTTGAACTGAAAAATTAAATTCCTTTCCTACTAGTTGCCAATATTCATGTATGAAGAAATCGTTATTATTTATAAAGTTTGTTTTAGCAAGCTTTTCAAGACTTCGAAATTGAGTTTTATTGACAAGTATTTTTTTCTTACTTGTTTTCCAAAGTGCAATATCTCCATTTTGAATTCGCTTGTGTAATAGCTTATGAAAAGATGTAACAAGATTGAATCCAATAGAATCAGGCTGATCTACTTTAGACAAATGAAGTAGTGCCGGTTTTATTTCATACTTAGAAGGCAGGCTAAATTGTGATTTACATCCCCAAGTACCAGTAGAAGCCAAAAAAATAAAAAGAATTCTATATAAATGCATTCTCGCCTGTGATTTCCATTCCCAAAATTAACAAGTGTATGTCATGGGTACCTTCATAGGTAACGACACTTTCTAGATTCATGATATGTCTCATAATGGGGTAATCTCCAGTGATTCCCATGCCGCCATGCATTTGTCTTGCATCTCGAGCAATTTGGATAGCTATTTCAACATTATTTCTTTTAGCTAAAGATATTTGAGCAGGTGTAGCTTTCCCATCATTCATCAAGATTCCTAGTCTCCAGCATATCAACTGAGCTTTGGTTATTTCTGTTAACATTTCAGAAAGCTTTTTCTGTTGAAGTTGAAACCCACCGATTGGCTTTCCAAATTGAATACGTTCTGCAGCATATTTTCTAGCACTCTCATAACAATCCATTGCTGCTCCAAGAGCTCCCCAGCTTATGCCATATCTTGCAGAATTCAAACATGTTAATGGACCTTTTAACCCAGATACTCCGGGGAGTATATTTTCTTTAGGTACTCGAACATTATCAAAAACAAGCTCACCTGTGCAACTTGCTCGTAAGCTCCATTTATTATGTGTCTCAGGGGTAGTAAAGCCTTCCATGCCGCGTTCAACAATGATTCCTTTTACAATACCCTCTTCATTTTTTGCCCATACTACAGCAATATCTGCTTCTGGTGAATTACTAATCCACATTTTTGCTCCGTTGAGTATGACATGATCACTTTCTTCTTTGAAGTGGGTTGTCATCCCATTGGGGTTTGAACCGTGATCTGGTTCAGTGAGACCAAAGCAACCCAATATTTCACCACTACCTAGTCTGGGAAGATATTTTCTTTTTTGTTCTTCACTTCCAAATTCATGGATAGGATACATCACAAGCGATCCTTGTACACTTGCTGTTGATCGAACACCACTATCGCAGCGTTCTAATTCTTGCATGGCTATACCATAACTGATATAATCTAATCCACCGCCTCCGAATTCAGCGGGTATCTGAGGACCAAAGCAACCAACTTCTCCTAATTGTTTGACTATATGACTTGGGAAATAATTTTTTTGAGCACAATCTTCTATGATAGGGGATAATTCTTTCTTAACATACGAACGTACACTATCTCTTACGAGTAGATGTTCCTCAGTAAATAAATCATCCAGATTATAAAAGTCTGGGTGGTCGTAGGTGTCTTGCCCCTTTTTGATTTCTTTTAAGTGACTTAATTCTTCCTCAGTCATTTTATTTTATCCTAACTTTGCAAATGTAAAATTAAAAGCAATATAGATGACAATGAATAATACTATAGAATCAATATTAAGTATTGACAATGTTAGAGTTAAGGCTAATCATGGTTGGTATGAGTCTGAAAGAAAATTAGGTGGGATGTATATCATTTCGGTATGCATTCATAGAATACTTGATGCAGATTATACGTTTGATCATTTGAATAAGAGCGTTAATTATGAAATCGTACATCAGATTATTTTAGAAACCATGCAAGAGGAGCATATGTTAATAGAATCTGCTTGCAAGGCCATTTGGGATAAATTAAAACTGCAGCATGCTAACGAAATTTGGGAAGTAAATATTCGAAAAGAAGACGTTCCTCTCAAATTTGTTGGTTCTACCTCGTTCAAAATTAAGGGCTAATTCATCTCTTTAACGGATTATTCTGTTAAGTTAACGAAAGACTAGAATTCTCAAATCAATTTAGTTGATAAAAGAGTATTTTCGCGGCTTAAATTTTTTATATAAATCATGGGAACAATTATCATGGCTGGTCAGCTTATACTAGCCTTAGCTATACTCGTATCATTACACGAATGGGGACATTATATTGCTGCTAGAAGTTTTGGGATACGTGTAGAGAAGTTCTTTATCTTCTTTGATGCATGGGGTACTAAACTTTTTAGTAAACAAATAGGCGAAACAGAGTGGGGTATTGGCTGGTTACCTTTGGGTGGTTATGTTAAAATCACTGGAATGATTGATGAAAGTCTTGATAAAGAGCAACTATCATCTGAACCAGAGGATTATGAATTTAGAAGTAAACCTGCATGGCAAAGACTGATTGTAATGATTGGTGGAGTTACAGTCAATTTCGTATTGGGTGTACTCATTTTTGCACTCTCTATGTTTTACTATGGTGAAACATGGCTACCTAATGCTAAAGTCATAGAAAAAGGAGGCGTAGTAGTTTCAGAGTTGGGAGAGGTTGCTGGATTTGAAACAGGAGATCAAGTGTTGTCTATTAATGGCAATGAGGTTGAAAAATTTCGAGATTTAATTAATTCAAGTGCATACATCGTCGAGGGTTTGTCTTATGGTGTTCTTAGAAATGGAGAATCCATTACGATTCCAATATCAGATTCATTACGAACAACAGTCTTAGAAAGTAAAGGAAAAAGTGCATTTTTCTCTTTAAGGCTAGAACCAATCATTGGGGCAGTAGCTCCCAATGGTAATGCGAGTAAAGCAGGTCTGATAGCGGATGACAAAATACTAGGAATTGATACCATTGATGTCCAATTCTTTGATCAACTAAAAGTTGCTCTGAGTCAATACAAAAACAATACGACTGATTTAAGAGTCCTTAGGAATGGAAGTTCATTGACCATACCAACCGATGTAGATTCATCAGGTTTGATAGGTGTTCAAGTGTCTAATCTTGCTCAATATACAGATGATTTACAACGTACAGAATATGGATTTTTTGAATCATTTCCAGCAGGATATAACAAAGGGGTCTCTCTACTGAAAGATAACATTGTTGCATTTGGTGAGATGTTTAGAGGTAAATTAGATCCTGTAAAGTCTGTAAGTGGACCTGTTGGGATTGCAAAAATATTTGGGGCTGAATGGGATTGGAGAAGATTTTGGAACATCACTGGAATGTTGTCTTTCATTCTCGCGTTCATGAATTTATTACCTATTCCTGCTTTAGACGGGGGGCATGTGTTATTCTTGCTCGTTGAAATGTTGCGAGGCAAACCATTGCCTGAAAAAGTGATGTATTATTTCCAAATCATAGGAATGGTAATTCTCTTCGGATTGATGGGCTTTATAATATTTATTGATTTCTTTAATGCATTTTTTGGCTAGATGGCTGTTGATTATTTTGATTTTTATGAGATACCCAAAAATTTTTATATCGATGAAGGGGCATTGAAATCAAAATTCCTGATCAAAAGCAA
>Ga0206677_10000167_pt1 | contig 59468 bp, 97 predicted proteins | sample M130m12015metaG_FD_155475 | JGI IMG/M metagenome (GOLD analysis project Ga0206677, IMG submission 155475) | Ammonia-oxidizing marine archaeal communities from Monterey Bay, California, United States - M1 30m 12015 | ecosystem: Environmental > Aquatic > Marine > Intertidal zone | place: USA... | reverse complement strand
TATTGTAACAGGAGACTTAGCACAACACGACCGTGGTTTTGAAGACAACGGTCTTAAAAATTTCGTAAAACTATTAGAACAAAAAGGTAGTAATATTATCGGCGTAGTTAGTTTTTCTAGACAAGACGTTGAACGACATATTGCTGTTACTGAGGTTCTATCAATTTACGGTGACGAAGACTAATTAAACGTTGACAACAATGTCAACTATCTGTGCCCAGTTGCCTACTCGCACAACACCGTCTACCGTATCTTGCTTCTCATTATGAGTATGATTAATGAGCAAACTTTTTAGACCTAACTTAGCTCCTAAGTTAGCATTTGCTGTTTTGTCCTCAATCCAATACAATCCACTATCTTTGTAAGGTTCTAGTGCATCATCTTTATCTGCACCTGTATCTAAACAAATAACTTCTTCAAATACATTTTTACCAAAAATAGCTTCTAAATTTGTTTTTCTTAGTTTACCAGCTTTTTCATCTAAGCTAAGAGAAGTAATACAATGAAATTTGTATCCTGCTTCTACCAAATGTGCAACACCGCTTCTAGCATCTCTAAAAGCTGGCAAGTACTTTACCCATGCACAATTATTAAATTCTTTTACAAGTTTTTTACATTTAAACTTACTTAATCCGTATGCTACTTCCATTTCGTATACGTCATTTACTTTTTTAGTATAACCTTTTTTAGCCATCCACTTATTAAAGTCGACTTCCCAATCAAGCAATACTCCGTCTGCGTCAGTCAAAACTATCTTATTATTCATAACTTCTCTACTTTGTTTCTGATTATGTTTATATTATAAGACATCTTGGCTGAGAAGTCAACCACTAATTGTATTTTTATGTGAATTATTTTATAGCTACATTGCCATTAGATCGTCAAAATTCCATACCATTTTTGCGGCTCCGCCATACTGTCCAGGACCAACGCCTTTTTGATATGGTGGCTGAGGAAGTGGACCTGTCCATATCCAATTATCATGCTCTTGTGGATAATACTGCATACGTTCTTCTTTGTGTAAAAACTCAGGTTTTAGTCCATGCTTTTCTGTCATATTGAACATTTCAATATCAGGCATAAACTTCATCTTTACTTGCATTGCTTCAAAGTCAGTTAACACAACACAATCATTTTTACCATTGATTGTTACACTCCATACTTGATCCATTAACGTCTCATTCTAGCAATTTCAATTGCTTCTTCTTTGTTATCTTCAAATATGGGAACCATGTTACTTTTGTGCATAGTTGCAATACCAACAAGTTTACGTTCGCCTGTGTATTTCATAGATTCTTTACGTGCAGTTGAACCACCGATGTTATTACTAAGACTAGGATAGTCTGGTGTTTCTCTATTAAGTTTTGGAGGAACATACGGTTCTGCTTTTACATTTTTACGTGTTGGTGCTTTGTATGTACCATTACAATATGCAACGTAATCATCAAACTTCTCAAACTGTGCATATAGAATATTACGTTTGCGACAATCTTTATTGTGCTTACGCCATTGTACTATCAATTTTTGTTCTTGATTTGCAGACATTTTTTTCTGCTTCTTTTTACGATTATAATTTGTTGTGGTCATATAAGGACCAACTAGATGCATACTCATTTTACGCTCCAAAGTAAATTTATTGTTCTTACAGTATAGCGTAAATTTGTCTATTTGTCAATCGGGAATTTTAATGCCATCAAACAGTATATCAGAATAGGTTGTTACTAGTTCTCTCCAGTTTGGCAATGGCGGGGAATTTATAATATCGCATAATCTATAATATTCCATAGGTTTGTGCCTAAAGATTTCTCCAATATCAATTTTGTGTATTGCAATACCTTTGGCTTCAAATTCCATTTTATAATGGATATATTCTTCGTAATGATCTTTAAACTTTAATGGCTGTGCAAGATGAAATGTATCTGGAGCAATTGTTCTTTCATATGGTAAATTATGATCAGTTCCTACACATATGGCAAACATATCTGCTAGTTCTTCTTGATCACAATCAAGTACAATATGTGTTGTTACATTAGTATCTTTATTATGTATAATATCAAATCTAGACAATGCATAATTTAAGTAATGATATGGATTAAGTCTAAACACAAGTTTTGTAAAATCACCTACTCCTTGTCTTAGTGCCGCTTCAATTTGGTCATCAAATGGATGTACTTCATTTATCCACTTATCACCAAATTTATTTTCACAATGAAATGTTTCAGGTCTCCAACTTCTACCTTGATGTCCTATCATATCTGTACCAGTAGGATTTTCTTTTCTCATATCCATGTCAGGTACTTGTGCAAATCCTTCATGTCTTTGAATTAACCAAGAGATAAATTCACCTGGTAATCCTGAAGGATGTATTATTGAAAATGCTTCTGGTTTTGGTCTTTCTAAAATAGGCATGGTTGTTTTGGTCCGTAAATTATTTCTGCTAAATCTGGATTATAATCATACAAGTATACATCTCTAAATTTATCCTGTTCACGTACAAGTTCTTGGAATACAGATAAATGATGTTCTTTTGTATCTAATGCTTTTCTCATATCATTAAGTGTTCTAATATTATGTGTGTCTTTATTATGATATCTTAGTTCTGCTTTGTTAATTATATTGTGTGCATGTTTTTTATAAGAATCTGGTAAGTTTCCAGATCTTAAATGTGCTGGAAATACTACTAGTCTTAAATTACTATCAGCTTTATGATCATATACAAAATCTAAAAAGTCTAGTGTATTATCATAATTAAATATTTGGTAACTAGCATTAATTTGAACACCAAACCATTTGTTTTCTTGTGCAAACTTAGATAGCTTACCACATTGTTCTTCCATTTGGCTCCAAGTAAATACACCGTTACTACGCATGTATTCAAACATTGGACCAGCGGCATCAATACTAATATCTAATGTAAGTTTTTTTAGTTTATGAAATAGTCCTAATTTTTCTACATTTACTTTTGATCCATTTGTAGTAATAACCATTTTAATTTTTTCTGGGTATCCGTGTTCTTCAATAAGTTCCATTAACCTATATGGACTATCATCCATAAATGGTTCTCCACCTGTCATCCAAATACTTCTGATACCTTTTAGTACTGTAGGATTCTTTTCTAAATATGGAATAATACTGTTAAAGTTTTTTGGGTTAGACCATTGAAACTTTTTATATTCTCTAGGAAACTTACTGTTCATGTGTTTAGCTTCAGGTATTAAACTGTTGCTGTAATTTGGACTACACATTCTACATTTAAAGTTACACACATTACTAAAGTTTACAAATAAATGGCTTATGTCATTTCCTACTAACTTTGGAGTACGATATGGTTCAGGGTTGCCTAACTGATCCATCATCTTCTTTCCAAGCCAATTCATACGTTGACTTTTTTGTCCGTTCTTTTCTCTATTCAAACAGTTGGTACATCCATAAGTATCCCATTTACCGTCAAGCATGTTTTGACGTAATGTTTGCATTTCTTTACTGTCGTGGCTCTCGCCCATGTCGTCATCACTCATCATGCAACGACTTACAACGCCTGAAGGATGCCAACTAATAGTATTAAATGGAACTGGACACCAACTTTTACTGTGTAGGTTTTTCCAGTTATCATCTTCAACTACTTTTGTTACAATATCCTTGGCAGGTATAATAAATTTATCTTTGTTTATGTCTGTTGGATTATTCATTGTATATAAAGTTACCTAAAATGCTATGATAATCATGCATTGTTTTATTCCTATATTTATCTTGTGCTTTTGTGAAGGCTTTAAACTTGTCTATCATATCTTGATTTGCTTGTGGTGCTTGTAAGTTTTTAAGTACGTCATCAAAAGTTCTTTGAAATCTTGGATCATTAACTATCTTATAGTCTTTAATTTTTTCATATTCCTTCATACGTATATCTGTTGGTAATACATTTAGTCTAAGGTGTTCAGGAAAAATTAACATCCTAGTATTATTTAGTGCACCTGCATCTACACACAATTCATTAAATTCTGTTACTGTATCAAAGTTGTATGCTTGTATGCTTGCATTGAAACACATGTTAAACCAACCATCATTTTGCTTCTTAAAATGTTTAAGGTCATCTATTAATGAACGCATTTGTTGCCATGTATATAATCCATCGCTACGCATATATTCAAACATGTTACTAGCCGCATCAATACTTAAATCTAATTCAAACCATTTTAAGTTTTCAAACTTTTGTAACTTATCTAAATCTACTTTAGATCCATTTGTAGTAATAACAACATCCATATCCCAAGATTTATCATATTCGTTTAATATATCCATTAAATCAAAACAGTTGTCGTCCATAAATGGTTCGCCGCCTGTTATCCATATACTTGATAGACTATCTAATTTCTCTGGATGTTCTCTTAGGTATGTATTAATAAAATTTCTATTTTTAATAATCTCTGGTTTTACTTTTCTTGCTAAACCAAGTGTATTTAAATGTTTATGTTCAGGTATGAGACTATTACTATAACCTGGGCTACACATTCTACATTTAAAATTACAAATATTACTGTAATTTATAAACATATGATTAACAGGGTTTCCTGTTACTTTTGGATTCATATATCCATCTGTGTTTCTAAAATCGTCTGGATTACGTTGTAACCATTTTTGTCTTTGACTAATGTTGCCTTGTTCTTCTTTTTTAAGGCAGTTAATACAACCTTCTTTATCCCATACACCATTAAGCATATCAGTTCGAAGTTTTTGCATTTCTTTACTGTCGTAGTCTTCCCCCATCGGTACATCGCTCATCATACAACGAGTTAATACACCGGTGGGGTGAAAACTTATAGCGTTGAAAGGTATTGGACACCACGCATTACCGTGGTCGACTTTAGTATACTCTTTGTATATACCTTGTCTTCTTTGTAAATCATTATCATTACTCACTTTCCAATAAACCTTTAGTTGATATTATGAGCCAAGAAGTTTTGCTAAAGTATTTGGACCAGCAATACCATCTGCTACCAGACCGTTTGCTCGTTGCCAATCTTTTAGTTTTACTTCTGTTCCAGACCCAAATATTCCGTCTGCTCCAGTGCCAAGGGCTTCCTGTAATTTTTTAACAGTATTTCCTCTGCTACCTTTGCGAACGGTTTCATATGTTTCTCTTGGTTCATAATGTCCACCAAGAACTTCTAATGCATGTGCATAATGTTTCTTGCGATCTTCTAATCCTATAGTACCACCATTAATACGTTTAGTCATTCCAAGAATATCTTGGTTATCACAATAACGATTAATGTTGTTTGAATCCCAAAACCAACAAGCACTTGCTAACGCTCCAATTGGAGTACGAACAAATTCTGTTGCTTCATATGGATTCATACCTTCTACTTCAGCAAATTGTGTATAATTAAATCTACCAGTAAGTTGTAATATGCCGCCACCTCTAAAGGTCCAGCCATCACCGCTTTCTGTATCTCCATTATCCATACGATTTGCATAAATTACATTGGCAATCTTTTCAGGTTGCCTATGATAGTCTTGTGCATTTCTTCCTGCACGTTTAAAGTACTTTGGGAAAATCTTATCAAGTGCATCTGCACTATAATTTAGATTCTCTGTTAGAACGGAATACCCAGCCGACTCATGTGATGTCTGTGCTATAAACCCAGCCACCCGATCAACTGTATTAATATCCCACTTGGGCAAAACTCTACTCATTGCATCAAACCATGTTTGAGCACTTATACGTGGTAGTAGTTCTGCAACTTGCTCTACTTTAAAATCAAATTGCATAGTTTACTTACTCACCTTTTAGTAGTGTGAAAGCACCGTACACGATTGCCGCGTATGCTACTAAATCAACTGGTGCTAGAAGCATTACTACGCCTACTGCGATTAGAGCGCCACCATCCCATGATGTACGTTCTGCTAGTCTATTTTTAATCCATTCAATCATAATGATCTCCTTTTTTTGTTTTAGCTAACTGTTATTTTCTGAATCGTTAGCTATCTCCCTTGCCAATGCTCTAATATCATCTACTAGGTACGTCATTGTTGCTGTATCGGTTACAGGCAATGATTCAGCATTCTCAAGAAGTTCTAGTTTGTCAAGAATAACCTTGACTTTATTTTTTATGTCTTTTGCTGAGTGTCTAAATGACATCATATTTCTCCATAAAATTTTAACTAATAGTATTTAGTTTAATATAAAAAAGTGCAAAAGTCAACCGATTATAGGTTAAAAGTATAGTTAATTGCTAAAAAAACGCATTAAATACAGAGAGTTAGTTAAGGAGACAACACAATTATAGATCCGATTACCGCATTTTCTGCCGCTACTATGGCATTTAAGGCTGTTAAGTCGGCAGTCAGCGTCGGTCAAGACTTAGAAAAAGTAGTTGGAAGTATGTCTAAATGGTATGGAGCAGTAAGCGACATACGTAAATGTCAACAAAATAATAAAAAGCCCCCTATATTTAAAAAATTATTTGCCGCAGGTAGCATCGAAGAAGAAGCATTACAATTGTTAATGCACGATAAAGCTATTAGAGAGCAAGAGAAAGAACTTGAAACTCTATTAAATTGGAGATACGGGTTCGGAACTTGGAAGGAACTCATCGAGCTTAGAAGAAAGATAAAAGCCGAAAGAGAAGCTACGCTTTATAAACAAGAAGAAAGAAGAAGAGTAATATTGGATGGGGTTGCAATTTTTACATTACTCACAGTGATATCATTAGTTACCGTAGGAATAGTCTACGGACTACATGCATCTGGTAAAATATAGTTGCTGATCAGCAACATATCTTTTATTTACTAGCAATAGCAATAGAAGTATGTTTAATAGAAGCAAAAGGTATAGGTTGATTGTTTTCGTCCATTACTAGTTCGCCGTTTACTGACCCACATAGCATTTTACCTTTGGCACTATAGAACATTGATGGTTTAATTTCGTATTCACCTATGTAACGTTTCCAGTTATTAGACTTTGGCGTTGTAGTTTGAGCTTTATATCCAGCCATTACTTACCTTGTCCTTTATACTTCTTATATGAACGTTTTTTGCTTTTATTCATAGAACTGAATTTTGTTCTTGAGTGATTATTTCCTATGCTTGTCTTTTTTGGTTGTGTTTCGTGGCCTATAAAATTCTTGTATAATTTCATAACCCTCCATAGTTATAGATGCTTCATGCAACTTTTAGCATTTATTTATGACTGATTCATGTTTATACAGACGGCTTGCTGTCCTGCTTTGAAATAACCATCACCTTTGCCTACTTCATCAGCTAGTGCTTCTCTAGCAAAGAAACAGTCTGTCATACTATTATGAGTTGTTACTGCTTCAACATAAGGCACTGCATCATAAAAATATATAAAAACTAGTACCCACATATTACAATCCTAGAATACCAAATAGATTAAACCAACCCATTGTGGTTCCAATAATGATTGGTGTGCCAATCATCATAAATGCAATAATAAAAAATGCTAAGATAGCACCTTTATTATTGCCTGCTTCGTTTGGGTTACTCATGCTCTCCACCTTTTCCACGGCCAAAGCCTCCAAAGTATTGTGGCTTATGTTTTGCTGTTTCGAATGTTGCTACTGTTATTGCAACTGCGGCTAATAGTAGTGCGTGTAGAATCATACTAAACACTCCTGCCCACATGCTACCTACGATAATGGCAAACACAATACACCACATCCATGCTAATACCTGCATAATCATATGTCGTGTACTGAAATCTGGAATGTTGCTAAGTGGATTCTTCTTATGATCCATTACTACATTCCAACTGTTGTAAATAAATTCTCTCATTGATATTACCTTTCTAAATATTACTTTTGTTGGATAATGTGCGTCCACATCATCTCTATATTCAATAGCATCAAGTACGTTATGAAACTCTTTAGATATTTTTTTATCTTTAAACCATGCTGTTACTTTATACATTGACTATCCTTTGTTTTGGTACTCCCGGTAGGATTCGAACCTACGATCGACCCGTTATGAGCGGGTGGCATTAGACCGCTATGCTACAAGAGTATTCTGGTGCCTCCTCCCGGACTCGAACCGGGACGCCATTATGGCCACAGATTTTAAGTCTGTTATGTCTACCTATTCCATCAAGGAGGCTAAATTGGCCTGCTCTACAGGATTCGAACCTGTGACCTACTGCTTAGAAGGCAGTTGCTCTATCCAGCTGAGCTAAGAGCAGATAAGTGTTTATAGTTGTGTGGGTTCTCTCTTTGTAAGGTCTGTCATGGACTTGATAATGCTATCCACGTTTTCTTCGGTGAGGTATCCTTTGACAGTATCGCCTTGTTCGGTAATACTTGGTAGTGCTATCATTTTGTTATCTAAAAAGACACCAATTTCATATAGTCCACTTTTACCGCCATAGGATATGTCGCTTCGAACAATGCTTAGTTCGTAATGAGGGCCAAACTTTACAAGTGCTTGCACACCATTCGGAAATTTGGTTTCCTCCATTTTGAGGTCTTTAAGTTTCATGTTCTACTCTGTTGTTTCGAGGATTTTTAATTGCGAGTTTAGTTCTTCTATGTATTCTTCTAATGTACTTATTGTTGTGTATAAGTGTCCGGTGTCGTGTTCTTGTATACGACTCCGGATCACTTTCACTGTTTCCGTAAGTACTTCAATTTTGTTTAGAACCTCGCTATAGTCTACTATCATTTAAAAAACTTTTCAAATTCTTCTGCAGCCTTTTGCTTTGTTTTACTTTTTGATTCAGTTTCATCGTATACGGGCTGTTTGTACATGTTAACGTATTCAATTTCTTCTAGAATCTCAATTCTGTCCTTAACCTTCTGTAGTGCTGTACGGATAGACTCGTTGTCTACTTTGTTGATTTCATCATTTAAAATCTCTACTATTTGTCTACTATTAATCATATCCGCTCTCCTTAATTATGTTACTAATATAACATCTAATGTTCATAATGTCAACTTCTTTTTTATCTTATTTACTAGTTTATTACAGATGGTAAATAGTAATATACTTTGTTAATGATATTTATTATAAAACAAAATACCCACAAAGTCAACACCATAAAAGGAAAACAATGAAAAATTTTATATTACCACACGGGCCCGATAAACTTCCACAGGACTGTGGAATAGGGTGGTTACTCAACGACAAAATAAGTGATAAAATTGTAGAAGCAACTACTGCTAATTTATTAGATTTTTATTCTATCAAATATAGAAAAATAAAACAAGTATCATCATATGACTTTGTAGACTTATGTCAGCAAGGGTTGGATAATGGATTCACAAATATTATGATTATGAAACAAGGAATTATTTTACAAGACTTTATAGAAGCAACAAAACCTTATTGGGGTAAAGAATTTAAAGACTGTGTTATTGTAGGACATATATTAGATAGAGAAGAAGCATGGTGGCAACTACATCCACAATGTATGTGGATAGATCTTGAATGGTGGGCTGAATCAGGGAAACCTTTCTTTGGTGAGAGATTAGATGATATTGAATGGACAGCTACTAAGGTAGAACGTTCTAAAGAAACGTTAAGTGATCATCAAACATATAATCCAGTATCAATTAGTGCTACAGATGAAACAGTTGATGTAGTAGGACAACGTACAGGTTGGAACTTATTAAACACTGCATTATCGCAAGGCAAAAAAGTAGCTATGTGGGATAAACATCTACGCAATCAGAAAGAATACGTATATGGTGAAATGGATGATCATTATGAAAAGTTTCATATGGTTGGTGCAGAGTGTTGGGTAACAAGATGGTATTCTGCAAATACAGAAGACTTAGATACTGTTAGAAAAGATCAAGTGTGTTCAGCTGTGTTTAGTACATGTGGCGGACTAAGTCCTATTATAAATGCATACATACAAGGTTTAAAACCAAATGGTAAATTAGTTTGTTACGATCAAGATGTTTTAGCATTACATATGCAAAGTCATATATTTAAAAATTGGGATGGAACTAATTGGGAACAATTTGTTACACAATATACATTAGATCATTTCATACAATCAATGTTTTTTACAAGACCTGAGAATTTAAAAATAGTAGATGAATATTTAAAAGACCTTGGACAAGACTTTGTTGATTGGTGGAGAAAAGAAGCACAATCATTTAACGTTGATTTTAAAAGGTTAGATGTTATGAACATTAATAGATTACAAATGTTCTTAGATCAAGAAGTTAACAAATTAAAAGAAAACGAAAAAGTTTTTATTGACAGTAGTAATGCATACAATTACGAAGTTAATTCAGTATTGTATTCTCAGAACATAAGACTTAAATGTGAAAGAGATATGATAAAATACCTTAAAGGGTGTAATGGAAGAGTTATATGGAAAGGGTTTGATACTTTATTAATTAAAGATCAACTGGCATATGAATATTTAAGAAAACTATTTCCTTGGCAAGAATTCTAAACCAAATTCCCTATCAATATATTTGTGATCTATTTTTATTGGGTTGTATTGTTCAAGCCATTTAAATACTATTTCAGGATCAAATGGTCCACAAGTATAAACGTCTAATTGCATTAATGCAGGATCACATTCGTCCCATGTGTGCAATACTATATGTGAAGTTTCTATAATTGTTGCAACTGTAAGTCCTCTGTTGCCAACCATATCTACATATTTTGCAAATGGCCCCATAAGTATTTTCATACCTATATCTTCGATCAGAGTTTTTACTTGGTTGCTAGTATGAGTTTCATCACTTGGCGGATTAAGCACTTCCGCTCTAATTATAATGTGCTTATGAACGATATGGGTCACAAGTATATTTATGAATTTGGCGGACCCGAGAGGATTCGAACCTCTGACCTCCTGTTTCGTAGACAGGCATTCTATCCAGCTGAACTACGGGTCCATTAATTATAATAACATAATGAGACTAGAAGTCAACCTTAAAAATGTATTGGAAATATGCGGGCTTTTGTTCGAAGGTGCCCGCAAACCTTATAAATTTAGAACGATACAGTTAGTTTAACACCAACTTCACGATCAGTTTTGTCCCAATCGTTATTCATTGATTGCTTGATACCTGCTTTTAATGAAGTAGCATCAGTTAATCTCAAAGATGTACCAATTTCTGCAAATGGTGTATCTCTGTTGATGTCTGTATAATCACCTTCGATTGATTTTAGACCGTAGCCTAATTCACCGTATGGTGTAAAGTTAGCGATACTTGTTTTAACTCCAACTTTTGGTGTTAAATGTAATTCGCTTTTAGTAAAACTATCGCCCCAATTGTACTCAGCTTCACCTGTTACATATGCTGTTGCAAGTGTAGATTCTGCTGAACCCAACGGCATGGAAATAGTTTTACCAACAGATACATTATAGTCTCTGTTTGTACCGTTATCTGATAACTGTACGCCTAGATCTAAAGAACCGTTAGTGTTATACACACTTACTGATCTTGTAGTATCGTTTGTTGATAATTCAACACCATAAACAGAGCCTTCAGCAGCCATTGTTAATGATGTATTATCATAATCGTCTGCGATAGCCGTAGACGAGATAAAGGCAGCCATGGCTGCTGTAATGATTAAATTTCTCATAAATGTTCCTTAATTTATAAAATGGTCCCATCTTCGTTAATGGAGGCACTTCTGTTGCCAGGTAGTACCCACCCCTACGTGCTTAGTTAAACTAAGCCGCTAATGCCATTTCTGGCGAATAATTGTCATTTGCAATTATAGTTTTTGTTCGCGGTAACGGCGCTTACATCCCGGTAACTCCACTCATCTATCCTAACAGTCGATCCTAGTTCAGCCCCATCAAAAACACACTTACAAGCAGTGATTCAATATCTCATCTATAAATGTGTTTATGGTGGAGCTGCTCGGTACTGCCCCGAGGTCCTGTCTAGTCGTCAAATCGCTTCAACGTTACAAGTTATATTTATACACTCTTGTTTATGTTTTGTCAACCTTTTTAAAGACATATTCAAAATTTTGTGTATTTGGATTATGTTGTACTAATTTTGCACCATTGCTAATATGAAAATGTGTAGCCATTGGTGTAAGTGGAGAAAGTGTAACCAAACGTTCAATATCATTTTTATCTTTATAATAATCTTTTAGTTTAGCTACAATTTCTCTGCCAGCTCCTTTTTTACGTGACCATACTGTGTATGCAACTGCTATACTAGCATCATCAAGTAAATTAGCATTCTGGCTTATAATGTTTAGTTCTCTTTCACTTTGTGGAATATCGTTACAATATGCAATGCATATAATACCTTGTATCTCATCATTGGCTTTTAGACCAAATATTTTTCTACCAAATGATGTTCTAAATTCCATATCTAAATTAGGCCTTACTGGATCTTCAGAACAATCTATGTCAGTTAGTTCAACTAGCTCACTAGATGATACCCACTTAAAGAAGTTATCAATTGAATCTTTAATTACTTTCAACAATTACTCCTATAGAGACGCAAACACATTATCAGGGGATGTTTCTCCATATGGATCTGGATCTGAATCGTTTACGTATCCTGGTTCAATAAACATTTTTGTAATTGTTCCGTTATCAACAATCATTGCATAACGCCAACTACGCATACCAAAGCCACGATTGTTAAATGTAACATCCATTCCCATACCTTTAGTAAAGTCGCCGTTTCCATCTGGAATAACTTTGACATTTTTTAAGTTTTGTGAATCACGCCATGCATTCATAACAAAAGCGTCATTAACACTAATGCAATAAATATCATCTACACCTTTGTCATAAAACTTCTGTGCATCCAATTCAAAGCCTGGAAGTTGAAATGTAGAGCAAGTAGGTGTAAATGCTCCAGGTAAACTAAACACAATAACTTTCTTGTTATTAAAAATTTCATCAGTAGATAAATCTGCCCACGTTGATGGCACAATTTCACAATTGTTAGATTCAGCATTTGGATCTGCTACTCTAACTCTAAATGACACTGATGGTACGGTCGTATTTTCTGTCATTGATGTTCTCCTATAGTTAATCAATTGTCATAATTATAAGGTGTTTTTTACATAAAGTCAAGCATTTTTATAGTTTTTTAATAAATAGTTATAATATGTTAGAATCAGAAGTATTACATTTTCAACAATTTATATCACCAATTCTAGGATTAGTGTTTACTGGAATAGTAGCACTATGGATTAAAGATCTGGTAGGCGATTTAGTAGCAAGCATACGTTGGAAAATGAAGCCAGGATTTGAACCAGGTGATGTTGTATATTTAGATGGTGAAAGAGCTACTATTATTAGTATAGGATATAGAGAAACTATATTTGAAGTTGATAATGGAAGAGGCAAAGTATGGAGATATATTTACAATACTCGTATTCCTACACACAGATTGGAGAAGTTGATTCATGAAAAATAAAACTATAAATTGGAGCCTTGCAGAATTATGTGCATGGATATGTGAATATGCATATGAAGATAAGCAAGCAATGAAAACATACCTATCTGCTAACAAAATAAAACATACAAATTTAAAATTCTTTGAACAAGATAACGCACAAGCATATGGAATTACAATGCATGATTATATTGTTATTGCATTTAGAGGAACAGAGCCACATCAATTTAAAGATATCTTAGCTGATATCAAAGCATGGCCTGCTGATGCAGAAACAAAAGGACATGTACATTCAGGATTCAAAGGCGAATTAGATAAACTATATCCTAATATTATAAAGTGGTTAGGTAAAAAAGTAACTACTAAAAAAATTGTAATTACTGGACATAGTTTAGGAGCTGCAATGGCAACTATATGTGCAAGTAGATTTCATCAGTTAGGTGCTGATCAAGTATTATATACTTACGGATGTCCTAGAACAGGAAATAAAGAATGGGGTAAACAATTTGATGACATAGAAGCATATCGTTTTGTTAATAACAATGATATTGTATGCCAAGTTCCACCATTTGGATATTATTCACACATAGGTGAATTATACTATATGTCTTATACTAATCGTATTAGTAACAAAATGAATTGGTGGCAACGTTTTGGAGATAAAGTAAGAGGAAGATGCAAAGCATGGAGTAAGTTTGAATTCTTCGATAGTTTATATGATCACCTAGGTGCTCATTACATTAAAAAAATTACTTCTCGTAAATAAGTTGTGTTTCATCAATACCGTGTTTCCACGTACCTTCTAAACTTTTAACAACACAAGATCCCATTTTATTAATTGTAAGTTCTAATTGTTCTTGACTACCTACGAGTTCTGCTTTTAATACAGAATAACATGGTTGTGGATTCTTTTCTATGGCAAGTATACACATATGTTCTAATCCATTATAACGCCAATTGTAACCAATACGTGTATCTTTGCCTTCAATAAATCCATCGTAACGTATTACATCCCATAATATAAACTTAACTTTATCTGGCTCTGCTTCTAATACTTTTTCATTGCTAGTTTCTGCAATTTTAGGACCATCTGCAACAACTGCATGTCCGTCATAAACAGTACTTTGTCCTTGTGCTAGATTTTTAAATTGTTCGTCATACATATCCCAACCAAGTATTGCATTACCATCTTTATCATTATAGGTAACTGTATCATTGTGTATAATAATATTAATACGCAAACCTCTAGAACATTGCTGTACTGAAGCTGGAAATAATTCAAATGATTTGTAATCTTGTGTGGAAGGTGTGCTTATAGGATAGCCCATTATTAATCCGGGCCATACTTTGTTAATTGTATCTATTTCTAAACCTAAGTCTAAATCTTGTCTGATTACAGATACAAATATTGGAGCATCATATTGATTCATATGTTGCATAGCCATATTACATGAAAAGTACTTTTCTTTTTCAGTGTACTTCTCTTGAATAATATCATCTATTATGTGAGTGAATTTTGCAATACCCATACCAAACTTTTTACCCATTCGCTTTGGAGTAAAATCTGGCATGTTGAGATTGATCCACGGATTATAAGAAATACTTATAATCCGCTTCAATATAACTTCTTTGCTGTATTGCTCTAAGATATCTAGTTTATCTTCTTGCGAAGGAGCTACAGTTAAATTTTGTATAATTTCTGATAATAGATGTATTTTGCTCATACAACTATTTATGCGATTAAAACTATACTTTATTTTGGTTTATTAATAAACTCAAGTTCGTCATCAGTGTAAGGCCACATTATGATGATTCCTTGTTTTTATCTGTTGTATAACCAAATCTTCCTCTGTAAACTTTACCACCATTTGCGATATACGTGATATCACCTCTACAAATACCAATGTCATTTAATTCGTATTCAGTTAATTGTGAAAGAGCTTTATAAGTTGCATTACGACTTGAACGTCTTGCTCTTGCTTCTAGAAATGCATCAAATGCATTTCTAACTTTGTCGCAAATTGCACAATAAGTTTTTGTTAGTGTTAGTGTTGTCATTTTGCTTTTCTCGCTTCAATTTCTTCACGTACTTCTGCAAGTTCTAACATTAACGCTTTTGCTTCTGCATAGTACCCTTGTCTTGCAAGTTCACTAGCGGCTTTTGATCTGCCTGCTTGTTCACCCATCTCAATTAATCGTGCAAATACTGCACTAATTTTTTCGCCAATTACTTCACATAATCTGCATGTTGTTCTGTATACTGTTGCTGTAGTCATTGTTAGATCCATCCTGTAAGGTTTTTATTAATTAAGTCAGCTCTATATTTAGGTCCCTGACCTCCGTTTGCTCGCATGTATTCATATGCATACGACCAGTCTTTACCGTATTCTGTTTTTGCGTAAGTCATTAGATTCTGGTCGATAGCCACACGAGTCTTACCGCCAAATATCAATGACCAAGCACTAAAAAAGTGTTTTATCATTTGTATTCTCCGTTATGTATGTGGATGTTTTTGGGAAAGCATCCAATTGTTTTGCCAGTCTCTCCTGGCCGCTACCACTGCGCCTATGTTGCCACTGCGCCACTTGTAAGGCATGGGTTATGCCCTGGTCTTTCCCGAGTGCCACTCATTTTTTCTAAGCTGAGGTCGCTTTGTGCTACTTTGCACATGTAAATTACTGTACAACGTTGTACGGTTTTATTACACATCTATTTATCATTTAGACCGATAAAAAGTAAGTAAGTATTGTTGCACTATACGCATTTACGAATTGCGTGTAGAGCATGACTCAATATCATTTAGTTGTTGTACTCTCATAGGTACGATTAAACTGATTATGTACTGTTACAAATGTTGTACATTTACTGAGTTGTTTTAATTTTAATGCACCTGCATATGTGCAAGTACTGCGTAATCCGCCTAGTAGATCTTGAATAGTACTTTCAACATGTCCACGATATGGAACAAGTACTTCTCTACCTTCACTACTACGATAATCTTTTAGGCCACCAAAGTGTTTTGTGTTTGCGGCATCACTGCTCATACCGTAAAACTGTACGAACTTCTTTTCTTGTACTTTATGTTTACGATTATTTAGATGCTCGCCAATTTCATATTCTAATTCATTTGTTTCATAGAACTTTGTAATTACTTCGCCGCCGCCTTGATCATGCCCAGCAAGCATACCACCAAGCATAACAAAATCTGCTCCACCTGCAAAGGCCTTAGCGACATCGCCAGGGCAAGTACACCCACCGTCAGCAATAATGTGACCCCCAAGTCCATGGGCGGCATCTGCACACTCGATAACCGCAGATAACTGCGGGTATCCAACACCAGTTTGTATCCTAGTAGTGCAAACAGAGCCGGGACCAATACCCACTTTAACAATATCAGCTCCACTTAAAATTAACTCCTCTGTCATTTCTCCGGTAACTACGTTACCTGCTATAATTACTAAGTCTGGAAATTGATCACGTACTTTACGAACACGTGCCGCAAAATGATCACTATAACCATTAGCAATATCCATACATATATATTTTAATTGATTAGTATCTGCTTGTACACTAACTAACTTTAAAAAGTCAGCATCACTTGTACCAATACTCATAGCGACATTTTGTGCTCGTCTACTATCTGGGTAATCGTTATTAAAAAATTCTACAAGTTGTTCTGCTGAATAAGTCTTAACTAGGCAAGTAAAGATACCTTGTTGTGCAAGAGTGTCTGCCATTTCAAACGTACCAACACCATCCATGTTAGCGGCCATAATAGGAACACCTTCATATTCTGCTTTACTGTTTCTAAATTTAAACTTGCGTTCTAGCCTTACTTGTTTACGTGATACAAGTGTTGAACGTTTGGGACGAATCAATACATCACTATAATCTAGTTTTACTTCGTTTTCAATTCTCATTATTACATACCCTTTTTCTTAAATCTGTTGTGCTAAATCTGTGATCTCTTTTATTAAAGTGTAACTCAATGCCACGCTTACGACATACATCTTTTCCAGTAAATTCTTTTTCTTTATATTCGTCGCCTAAGAATCTAACATCTAACTGAAACAGCTCTAATATATCAATTAAATCTTGTTCAGTTTGATATGGTACAATCTCATCTACAAACTTTAATGCATTTAGTTGTGCATAACGTTCTACCATTGTTTGTATAGGCTTATTTTTTGTATCTGGACGATCAATAGTTGGATCACTTTGCAATCCTACAATTAAAATATCACAGTTTGCTTTTGCTTCTCTGAGCATGCCTATATGACCTGCGTGTAACAAATCAAATGTACTACATGTAAATCCTATTCTCATAATCCTAATACTCCATATGCTTCGTATGGCAACCAATGTGTATTCATTCTTTCAGGGTGCCAAAGTACTGTTATAATGTTATCTAGTTTCCAGCTCTCACAATTTCCATCTTCGTCTGTTGCTAATGTTGTTGCTCCATACGGTATACTACTTAATATTTCTTCGTGACGACTGTGAACTTTAATCTCACTACCATTGTAGTATACATTATGATCTTGCTTGTGTCTACCATTTAGTGCGATTTTACCACCAAAACTCACGTTGAGGAATTGGCATCCTCTGCTGATTCCTAGTATAGGTTTATTATAGAGCTTTGCTAAATCTAACGTGTGCTTTTCTACTCTTAAACGGTTTTCATCATATTGCCAATTACCGGGTACCATACTGTTACCACCTGTAAACACTACTAGATCACTTTTAACTACGATATCTGTTTGATAGTGTTCTAAGTTATTTGGAATTGGTCTTAATGTGTGTCCAGAGAACATGTCATAGAATCCGTGATCTAAGCTGTCGTATGGACCGTTTCGAAAGTCAATCACACGTTGCGTGATTGCTATTTTCATTTATTTTATTCTGTTTTTTCTAATGTGACTTCTAATGGAAAACCATTTCGTCTAGATTCTGTAATAGCTTCAACACATTTCTGTTCAGCTACTTCATAACTATATGTGCCTGCAATACCTCGGCCTTTTTCGTGGACCTCAAGCATCACTGACTTTGCTTCGTCTAATGTTTTATTAAAAGTTTGTTGTAAAACAATAACTACAAAGTCTTGCGGAGTGCTTTCGTCATTAAGTATGATCACATTAAACTTAGGTGGACTACTTAATTTAGTGATTTCTGCTACTTCGTCTTGTGATGCTTGTGCCATGTTTTACCTTTTAATCTATGTTAATTGTTCTTGGTTTCTTTTCGTCTGGAATATTCTGTTCCAATGTAACTACTAAGATTCCGTTATCTAGTTTAGAAGATGTTACTTCTACATAATCAGCTAAACTAAATTCTCTATTAAAGTTTCTAGTTCCAATGCCTTTGTGTAAGTATTCAACTTCATTATCGCTTTCTTTTTTTTCTGCTGAAATTGACAATGTGTTTCCATCTTGTTTAATTGTTAGTTCGTCTTTATCAAACCCTGCAACTGCTAAACTAATCGTATAGCTATTATCGCTTTCCTTTACAATATTGTATGGGGGATAACCACCTGTTACGTTAGCTGAAAATGCATGTTGCATATCATCAAACATCTTATCAAAGCCTATAGTAGCTTTATAAAAGTCTGGTAGGTTTAATGTTGTTAATCTAGTCATAATTGTTCTCCTTTGTTAAGCAAGATTATTTAGAACCCTTTCGGCGTTCTATGTATATAGAAATCAGTTCTATTATACATTGTTATTTATGCACATCTGTGCAAAAATTCTTTAATTATTTGTATACTTGTCTTTAGCAATACGTCTACGATGTCTAGCACGTCCTGCCGCTTCTGCTTTAAGTCTTTTTTCCGTATTACTTATAAAGTGTTTACGGTCACGAACTTCTTGCATAATACCATCTTTAGCAATCATCTTTTTTAATCTTCTCATTGCTTGTTCAACGTTATTATTTCTAACTTCAACTGTTAATCCGTTTCCGCCTTTTCTGTCTCTGTCTCTGTGATTATTATTTGCCATAATTTATATTTTCCCGGTTACCCTGTTATTTTGTGATGATATCTGCTCGTACTCTACTTCTAATAAGTATGCAAACGTATTTAGCAACTCTTTTGCCATGTCTTGTTTACCACGTTCTCTACCTCTTAATAAAACAGTAACCATTAGTTTATTATTTTTTTCCAAAAACTTACGAGCCATTCTGGCCTTTGTTTCTAAATCATGTGTATCAATATTTAGACCCATGCGTATTTCTTTGGTCTCAACAACGCTCTCTCGTTGCTTTTTCTTTGCCAGTTTTTCTTTTTGTTTTAACGAGTACAAGTGCTTATTAAGATCAGTTATTTTGCATACAGGTGGTGTTGCTTTATCTGCAACTAGTATCAAATCTAACCCTAATGACCTGGCCTCTTTTAAAGCATCTGTTGTTGACATGATCTGGCTTTCCATATCATCACCTGATACCCTAATTTGTTTATGTCTTATCTTCTCGTTGGAAATAACAAAAGGTTTTTCCTCACGTCTTTTATAATTTCTATTCTGCATTGTCACCTTTAATATATTGTGGCTGTGCGTTTCTAGAAATAACTTGTTCATTTATAATAATTTTTCGTATTCCTTGCTCGTATAATTCAGGTAAGTTATATTGTGTTTCTAATAATGAAGCATCTAATATCTTACGTAAACCTCTAGCTCCTATTTCTTCTTTAATTGCAATGTCTGCAACTTCTTCTAATGCTTTTATTGTAAACTCTATTTGTATTTTGTCAAGTAGAAAAAGCTCTTTTATTTGATCTACAATACTATCTGTGGGTTCAGTTAGTATTTTTACAAGATCGTTCTTATTTAAGGGGCTAAGGACGTTTACAGACGGTAATCTACCCACAAATTCGGGTATAAGTCCATATTTCACTAAATCACGTGTTTGTAAGTGCTTTTCCCACTGTTCTATATCGGTGTCTAAATCGTCGTTAAATCCTATCTTCGACTTACCTAGGCGATTAACCACAACATCTTGTAGACCTACAAAGGCTCCACCTACTACAAATAGTATCTCACTGGTGTCAATATCTACTTTCTCCGGGTTATGTTGCGGTTTGTTCGGAACCGTTACTACTATACCTTCCATGAGCTTTAAAAGGCTCTGTTGGACACCTTCTCCAGATACGTCTCTACTCAAACTAACATAGTCATTACGTTTAGCTTTCTTATCAATTTCGTCAACATATATAATTCCATGTTGTGCTGATTCTATATCATAGTTAGCGGCTTGAAACAATTTGTGTATTAGTACTTCTGAGTCATCACCTGCATAACCGCTTTCAGTTATTGTTGTTGCATCAGTTACTACCATTGGAACATTAAGCAATTTAGCAAGTGTTTGTGCCATTAGTGTTTTACCAGTTCCTGTAGGACCAGCAATTAATACATTACTTTTTTGTAGCTTGGTTTTTGTTTTAGAAGTTATTCTTTTATAGTGATTATATACTGCTACACTTAAAGTCTTTTTTGCATGATCTTGACTGATAACATTCTCATCTAAAAATTTATGAATTGCTCTTGGCGTTGGAAGAACTGTTTTCTTTTGCAATGCGTCAGATACTTTAACTTTGTCATTCTTAACTATACTATAACAAAATTCAACACACCCACTACAAATATGGATATTGTTTTCTCCTGCTAATAGTTTAGTTATTTGTGTAGTGTCTTTACCACAAAAATTACAATGAGGTAAATTACTTTTCATCAAAATACTCTGGATTCATTTGCAACCTTACAAAATTATTAATATCATCTATAGAACGTACAACTAGGTTAGTTCCTGTAGCATTTATTAATTTTACAGTTTCCCTTCTCTTGTACTTATCACTATAAAATAGCACCGTATTCTCAGTTTTTTGTGATTTTAAAAGTGCCGCCATAATGTCTTCCCATGCACAAGTATCTACATCAACTATCATAAAGTCACATGTATTAGATACATTCCATACCCACGGTAATGTAGCTGACGTTGTTTTTTTATTTTGTACAAAAAATACTACACTTGTAGCAATGTATTTTTCAAACAATTCTTTTATATCTGTTATTAATATTTCATTAGTGCTAGAAATACATATTCCTATTCCATGTTCCGTTAACATCAAATCTGGAGCTGTTACAGTGTAACTATCATTATCAATTGTCATTATTAGTATCTTTGATCATTTCTTTGTATACTTGTGTAAGAACTGTCTGGTCAGCTCTTGATATTAATTCTTTTAATTCTAGTGATGCATCGTCAGCAAAAATATCTTCAATTTTCTTTTTAATAACACCTTCAGTTTGTAAATGTCCACTTCCTGGCCAACTTCCTGTGCTACGCATTTCTGCTACTATCTTAGTCACTAGTTCTTGTTTGTCTTTTTTTAATGTCTTTTTTGACTTATTATTTAGATCGTATTGTTGTGCATCTAGTAGATATTCTCTGCGACCTTTTTCGTTAATAGTATATTCCTTACCTTCTTTGTCTATGAAAACTTCTACTTCTTTTGCAGGAACTTCATCTTGTACAACAGGCTCGGGGCTAATCGTTTCGTCTTCTTTATCACTAGTATCATCTTCTTCAATGCTGGGTCGATCTTCGTTGTCTCCCATTTCATCTTCTTGTGTTTCTTCATATATTGTATTTATTTCGGTCTTGCTAGGCCTGGGAAACCTTTCTACTAACGTTATACCTGATATAACAAGTACAATAGCTAGTGGGTCAAAAACCAAAACAAGTAATAATATGACAAATCTAACTGCATCTTCTAACATGCTTCTAGTAGGATCTGATCCATATATTAGTTCAGCAATATATTTAACAGGACCAACTTCTGCTTCTAATGCTCTGCTTTGTCCTTCTAGTTCAAATTTTTGTTCATATAAACCATCTAGTGTTGCAGTGGCATCAGTAATAATACTACGTTGTGTTAGTATCTGGTCTGTGCTATCGTCTTGCTGTCCTTGTCCAAGTTGGGCTCTAAGTCTAGTAATTAATTCATTCGAATCAGCAATTTGTTGTTCTGCTAATGCTCGTAATCTTTTAATTTCTGTTCTAGCATCTTTGATAACTTGATCATCATTGTTGTCTCTAATTTTATTTAACTGAAAAATAGCTACCTGTCTATCTTTAGTTTTAGTTTCTCTAAAATCTTTAACTGCTTTTGCAGTTTTAGAACCATATCTTCCGTCTTGAGATGCTCCTATTAATCCTTGTAGCTTTTTAATTTCTTCATTAGCAATATACTGCTCAATAAGTTTTAATTGATTATCAATACTTTCAATTTGATTTTTAAAAGGTAATTCTGCTACTTTTGATTCTTCTTTTAATTCTTTAATAATTTCATTTTGTTCATCAATAGATGGTTGCACACCTTTATATGCATTTTCAATTCTAGTTGTTTCTTCACGTATTTTTTGCTGTAGTTCATCATCAATAGATGTATCTAACGTTTCAAGTTTAATAATTTTATCATCAGCTTTTTGTATTACTGTTTTCTCTCTAGCAATACTTGTATCAATACGTTCTATAAGAGCGACATTCTCAGTGGCAAGGCTTGTTTGTTCTATGTGTGCTTTTGAAAGAAACCCAAATATACCCATGCTTGTAATAAACATAAGTAACACCACTGCCACTGAGAGATATGTCTTAATAAGTATGGGTGCCTGTCGCCAATGTAAATGTAACCACACTGCAGACGTTAGTTTACCAATTTCTAGTACGGTACCCATAATAATAATTGGTACTATGGCACTGGCAAAAATTGCAACAAGACCAACAATGCTGTAGTAGGCCGCCACTGCACTGATTGATAATGCTACTAGAATTGTCCAATAACCAAAATACCTCATTATTATTTTCCTATGTTGTAACGAATAGCATGGCCTTCTGTGACCAATAATTCGTTAATGTTAATTTCATTATTTTTTTCATCTCGGATTTTGATTGTTCCAAGGATACGACCATACTTTCCTCTTTTGTTAAGGATAGTGGTAACTTCAAACTGTTTAGGTAAAAGATCCATAAGTCGTTGTTTAGCATCTAAGCCTTTTTGTTTTACAACAATGTCACTTGATCTGCTATCTGGAGTATCCACTCCGTAAAGTTTTAAACGTTGTTTAATACATAAATCAAAACCTAGATCAATTTCTAAGTCTAATGTATCACCGTTAATAACTCTAATTAATTTTGCGTTGTATGTATACATAAAAATCTTTCACATTCTTTAAACAGCTATACTTAAACTGTATAGTATTTATTGTTATATTGTTTAGTTAATATACTATGTTTTGCTATAATTAGCAAGCCATAATTTTGCCGCTCTACCGGTTGGTGGTTTTGATAGAAATTTACGGATTTCTCTGTATACTTGATCAAAATTTTCTTTTCGATCTGGATCTTCCAAACCTCCACTATTGTCTACTACGTGGAAATTAGCCGCTCCAAAAACCTGTTGAAACTTCATGATATTTTCTTGTACTTTTTGCCACATCATTGAAACAATGTCATTGCTTAATCTACGTTGTCTTGATTGATTACGTTCTTGTGCAACGGATTCACTTGTGTTAACAAATAGCATCATAGTTGTATATCCTAATTTTTGTAACTGTTTAGTAGTCTCAGAAACCTTTTGTACATTCTTTCCTGTACCGTCAATAATTAATCCAAGACGTCCATCTAAATACAATCCTTCTTTTGTCTTTGTAATCTCTTTAGCACGATTGCGAAGTTCTTGTCCTTGATCACTACTAATTGCATCAGGATCAGACAAATCAAAGTTATGTTTGTTTGCCAAGTATTCGTATGCATCATCACTGTTAATAGATTTTAATCCTGTTCCTGACAATAACTTGCCTGCCACATAGCTTTTGCCCGAGCCAGGACCACCTGCTAGGAACACCGCTTTAAATATGTGAGGATCATTTGGACCTTCTAGTACTTGCTCACGTTCTAATATATCATGTATTTTCATACTTGTATTTATTAAAATAATACAATATATATTATATAGTGATAAAGATTATACTTTTCTTGTAACAACTTTGTCAGCCAAACCAAAATCTACTGCTTCTTGAGCAGACATAAAATTATCACGTTCCATTGCATCTTCTAGTTGAGCAAATGTTTTGCCAGCTGAATTATGATGCACATAAGCCTGTGTTAGTTGTTGCTTCATCTTAAGAATTTCTTTAACTTGAATTTCCATATCAGTTGCCTGTCCACCTGCACCACCGCTTGGTTGGTGAATCATTGTACGACTGTTAGGCAACACAAAACGTTTACCCGGTTCTCCTGCCATTGCAAGGAAACTGCCCATGCTACATGCTTGACCCATAACAATTGTACTTACTGGAGATTTAATAAATTGCATTGTATCATAGATTCCTAAGCCTGCTGTAACTACTCCGCCTGGGCTGTTAATATAAAAATTAATAGTTTCGCTACTATTTTGTGATTCTAAAAATAGCATTTGTGCAACAATTAAGTTTGCACTGTGATCATTAACATCACTTGTAAGCATTACGATACGATCTTTTAGCAAACGACTATAAATGTCATATGCACGTTCGCCTCTGCCTGTACTTTCGATTACTGTTGGTATTATCATGATATCTCCTATTTGTTGTATCTTGCTTGTAAATCAAAAATTATACTATATCTTTCTTCTAAATCTTGTTGTGGGTTATGTATCATTCCATGTGTAGTAGGAATCCATCCACTTAGTTGTGAGTGTTCTCCGAACATCCACATCTGTTTATTTTTAGTAAGTTCTTTTATAATTTCCCATTTGTTTGTCTTTGTATTTAACGCTCTAAATTCTGAGTAGTTTTCACCCAAGTGTAATCCACCTAAAGTTTCATCAAAATGTTCATCACCAAATCGTTCTGTGTTCCATTTACGATGTTCAACTATATTTTCCTTTGTAGCATTATTAGTATTATACTGTATAATCATTAATTTGTAAAGATTTTCTTTCCACAAATCTTGTTGATCTGAATAGCACTCATTTAAGTAATGATCTAATACAGGTTTAAAATCATTGTGCATATCTACGAAATAATCAAAATCTTCATCGTCTAATTTTGTTGACCAATCGTATACATACAGTTTTTGTCTTTGTACGAATTCTGTAGGATTTTCTAGTTCCCAATGTTCTGGGCTTGCCATGAAATCACTATCATAACTAAAAACATTTCCAGAATGTATTTTAGAAAAACTCTTGTTTGGTATATTTGGATCTTCCCAACTACTTATATCTTGTTGGGTATTATGTCTAGTAAAATAACTTTTATCAAGTTTATCAAATAAACGTTTTGCTACTTCAAATCTATTATTATACTTACCAGACAATAGTGAATTATCAGCAATAGGCCAAATACCTTGTTGCTGATAATCATCTAATATTTCATATGAATGATCACTAAAGTTCATTTTTGATTTCTGGCACTTTTCTAATTTCTGTTTCGCCAGTTGCATCTTCAACCACTTTAATATAACCGGTTGCTTCAAGCATTTTTAATGTTTCTTCCATACCCTTGAATACACCTTCTTTGTACCCACTTTTATAATTAAAATAAGCACATGCGATTACAAAGGCGCACATTATTAATGTTAATTCGATGTCCATAAACATATTTATCCTTCCATTGTTATTGCACCTAATGCAATTGCATAAAGTGAATGTGAGTGAATCTTAGTCATTATATCCAAAAGATTTGCTTTTTCTTGTAAGAAAACTTTAGCGAACTTTGGATCGTTTGCTACGATATCTGCACTGTTGTCAATTAAGTCAGCTAGCTTGATAATTTGTGCTTGCTCACTTGCTAATCCAAGACGTTTAGCATCTATGCCTTTACGTACTGCCCTGTTACCATCTTCGGGTTTACTAGTATCAGTTAATTCAAGAACCAACTTAAATACAACCCAACCAAATTCTTCAGCAATCATTGCAGGCGATACATGTGTGTCTTCGATGACATCATGTAGCAATGCCGCGGCGATCATCTCATCAGTTCCGCCATGCTCTTTTACAAGTCTAGCAACCCTGATTGGATGTACGATATAATCGTCTCCGCTATATTTTCGTTTCTGACCAACTGCGGCATGAGCCACAGTTGCGAAAAGTTTTGCTTTTTGAATGATGTCCATTTTTATTTCCTATTTTAAGTAATGAGGACCAGTCCATGCTACACTGTATTCTTCAAATACGTTACCACGTGCGGCATTCCTAGCTGGTGCATTCCAACCTGCGGCTTTAAGGATATCACCTTTTTTGAATAGTTTATCATCATCTGTATTAACAATAAAACCCCAAACGCCATTATCACGTATAATCTTAATATACTTTTTACCAGTCTTAACAGTAATACTATCATCAAAATTATCAACAGTTTCTTTAAAGTAACCTGACAATTCTTTTGTACCACCAGCAGTAGTCCAATTGATGTAGTCTGCTTTGATCTTACCTTTTAGTGTTTCAATTTGTGTTTGCATTTTGTAACTCCTTTTGTTTAACTATACTTACAGTATATGATAAGATGTCTTGGTTGTCAACCATAATCGTAAAGAAAAAACCCTTATAAAACAAGGGTTTCTAAATTAATTTAAAAAAAGATTAATAAAACCTACTGTATAATTGGCTATAATCACGCCTATAAACACGTCAAATACCGTCACTAGTCGCTTCTTTCGCCATATCCGTAGTCTACTATAACCGGAAAACGTGGAACACCATCTGGCGTTAATTCGAAGTATCTACACGTAGCCCAATTTGGTGCATTTTTGGATTCCCACAATTTTGATAACTGTGCTTGTTGTCCTCTAATTCCACTACCAAATTCTTTACCATCTTTATCCCTAAGAATAAAACGTTTAGCATGTCCAGCCCAATTACCTTGACCTTCAAGCATTTGAATAACAGTAAATTCTTCTGTGATAAACTCTTTACGTTTTAGCAAGTTTTTACTTCGCTTGCTTTCGTATGGAGTATCATTACGTACCATTTGACCTTCATATCCGGCTTGCATATACCCACTATACATTTCATCCAATTGTGCTTGATTCTCACAATATTCTGTAGGTACAATTTTAACATATTCATTGTTAGCCCAATATGCTTGTTTAATACGATTTGTAAATTTCATATTAGGTACTATACTATCATACATATCATACACATGATATTGTACAAGGCTCTTTGCTTCTTCAATATCTTCAGATGTACTTTTTAGTTTTCTAACTAGACTTGTAATTTTATTGAAGTCTGCTTTTAGTTCATGATTATAAAGTTCACCATCTAAAATAAAATGAGGATTCTGTTCCATGTAACCTTTAAGTGATTCCCAAATGTGTGGGCAACTTGTAATAGGTTTACCAGCACGTGTCCACATGCCATTTTTATCAACTACACAACGAATACCATCTAGCTTAGGTTGACTCCAACCTGATTCTTGTGGACGCTTTGTATAATCGTGTGCAAGCATTGGCTTAAATTTTTCGTAAGAGTCAATGCTGTCTACATTTTCAAAGTACTCTTTATCCGAACGTTTTACCCATAATGCTTGGGCTTCTGCCATTGCTTGACTTAAACTTGTTGTTTCATTTACTTTACCAACGTTCTTTGGAGAACTCATATTCCATTCGCTAGTAACTTTTTGTCCGTCAACTAATCCACTAATAGTACGTGTACCAGCTAAGTTATCTGATTCACCGTATTCAACTTGCCACATACGGACTTTGCCTGTTGTATCTCTTTTATAAAGAGTTTTTAATGTTACAATATTTTTCATAAAGAATTCCTGCGTAGTTTTTTAAGAATTGTGTTTGCAGTTTGCATCCAAAATTTTTCTGCCCAACTGCCTTTTTCAGCTTGTTTAGCAGTACGAACGCAAGCATCTATTCTGCGTTCGTACAACTTAATTGTAGCTTCGTCCATTTTTTCCATTAGTCTAACCTTGAATTAGCATAGGCTTTAAATCCAAAAGATTCAAATACATCTGCCGCCGCTTCTGCACCTGCTTCTTTGATATCAACGTTTTGAACAAACATTTCACCTGGATTCCAAATTTTATAAGCACCACTATAGTCTTTTTCAATACCAGCGGCTTTCATAGCCCTACCTAATTTAGTATTACCTTTAATACCATAAATGTTAACCCAAGCAAATCCACATGGATAATTATCTTCACTATTCATCTTTTCAGTAAAGTATTCTTGAGAAGCATTTGCCGCCGCAGTTTTAGCTTTAGCAAGTATTGATTTAATTTCATTTACATCATATTCTAGCATTTATTTCTCCTTGTTTTTTATTAACTATACTTACAGTATACAGTAAGACATCTTACTTGTCAACCTTTTTAATCGAAAAAATTACCCAACACCCAAACAAATTTTGTGTCACTTACTTGTTTCCACATTCCGTCTTTCCAATTAGACCACAATATAGCTTTGTTGGCATCTTCCATAACATCAAGTCCATTTTCTGCTTTTGCAGTAAATGTTTCACCCAAATGATTTTCAAATGTAAATGTTTTCATAAATTATGTCCTTTTTTTATTAACTATACTTACAGTATACAGTAAGACGTCTTACTTGTCAACCTTTTAATCTGGTAAAATTTGTGATCTTTTATATTCATATGCATCATAAGAATTTTTACGATCTATAACAAAAAGACCTACTGTTAACATCAATAATATAATCATAAACTTATTCATTATTTTTTCCATCTATATTCATCTGAAGTCCAATCTGGATCTTCGTAATTTAACATTTCTTCACCAGTGTCAATATCTGTATCTTCATATGGTACACATTCTTCTACTTTTACTATATCACCATGTTCTACAAAATTGTGGTCACATGCATAAACTTCTGCATCACCTAAGCAACCATCATGCCAATCTATTTTCTCAATTCCACCATGTTCAATTATTTTATCCATGGCTTCGTCTTTAGAATCAGCAATAACATCATATTCAACCCACGCCGTATAACAGGTTTTAACTCTAAACTTTTGTTTACCTATTTCCTTGTGTGGGTTGTCTTTTTTATATTCTATCATTGTTTCCTTTCCTAAGAAGTTTTTACGTAAGGTTTATTCCACTCACCAACATTAATATGTACATAGTAAGCCCTGTCAAAATAATCACTTGAAGTGTCATCATTACAGTAATATTTTTTACCGCCATCCATACCTGGTGCAGTATGTGCAATTTCTGAGATCCTATCAAAGAATCCTTGGAACTCACCATAAAAATGTGTATGATAATGATTTACTTGGAAGTGACCATTACAAGCGATTTTATCGCCTCTGGCATTTTCTGTTTCCCAAGTATCAAGAGGTGCAATACCACTTTTAACTGTAATATCAACACTTGAACCGTGCTGTCTACGAACGCCGAATTTAAAGTTTTTACCAAACTCTGCTTTAAGAGCTTGTCTAATTGATTTAACTTCTTGTGCTGTAATATAAGCCATGTTTTTCAACTCCTGTTTTAATTAACTATACTTACAGTATATAGTAAGACATCTTACTTGTCAACCAGATAAGTTAAAAAAAGCCATAAAAAAACCCTTATAAAACAAGGGTTTTTAAATTAATTTAATTTTTTTGTTATTTTTGCCAAGGAAATACACGATATTTTTGTTGTAGTTCTGCTGTAGGTATGTTTTTTACCCATCTTGGTTGTGGCACTAATAGCATCTGTGGGTCCATAAAAGTCATCATTACTCTATCACCTAGTCCTGAATTATTAATACGTGTAATTAAGTCATTCAAGCATGCTATTCTATCTTCTAAATTATAGTAAAATGCAGTAGCTTGATAATGAAATATATTACTTAAATGTATGTAAATATTTCCTTCTGTATTTTCTAAGTCACCTACTAAATCTCTGGTTTCTAATCCATTAAAGAAATCGTGATGTATGTATTTGTAATTTATTGTTGGAAATACATTTTTAAACCATTCACTAAAACCTTCTTGTTGGTCTAATAAATCTTGCATAGTTTGTTTATGTTTTCCTCCACGTACTATCCATGTTGTACCATCTACACTAGTACTGTCTATAAGTTTTTTAACAAATGAAGAACAGTCTGTTCCATCCCATTCAGTAATCCAACGTTTTGCATTTAACAATCCAATATTGCTAATATCTCTTAATTCAACTGTAGCGCCTTCGCTCATATTGAGTGCATATGGATATAGTATTGGATTTAATCCGCCCGATGAAGTTATTATTTTACTAAATGTTTTATGAATTTTTGGCATATACTGTTTTGCTATTTCAGCATTATCAGTATTTGCTACAAATGAAACTTCAGTGTTAAGAATTTTAATTAATTCTGACATGTTTGCAGTATTTGTTTTATTAAAGTCTAAAACATACTCTCTATAATTTTCTGCAAGAACTATATCATAATCTTCAAAATCTTGTTCATTAATAAATTCCATAAAGTTATCAATGTTTGGAAATACTATTCCTTGTCTAATAATTAATACAGTTTCAAATCCTTCACCATCACTTTGTATTTGTAAGTCTTCTTCAGAGACTCCAACAAATTGTTGAAACTTTGAATTTTGTAATAGAACATAATAATACTCAAATAAGTTTCTGGAAAACCCATTTACGAAAGGATTATTATTATCGTGTACTAACCATCCTATTGAAATTTTTTTGTTTTCTTTTAATAATTGATCTAACTGTTTACGCATAAATTAATCCCAATGCATCACGTTATGCTTTTGATGCTCGTATGTTTCTTTTAATTGTGTCATTACAGGAATAGAAAATCTAAAACTAAATCTATTAAAATTTACGGCTGCAAAGCTAGCAGGCTCACATTCAGGTCTTGGTCCTGATTTACTGTGATACCACCAAATCTTTCCATCGCCCTTCATTTCTAAACCTTGTATTCCTTCACCTTTATCCCAATTTTCTAAAATATATTCAAAATCTTTTTGAAGTATTTCTCTCGCAATAACAACATAGTCTGTTACTTTAAAAGAGATCTTAACTCTACCTAAATCTTTAAATAAGTAAATTTTAATTGGATCTGAAAATAAAACTACTTCGTCTCTATCCTTTATTGTAGGCATCAGTTATCTCCTTTGCTAGTTCTTTATTTATTTCTTGATGATTTTGAAAATCTTCATAGTATTGATGTATCCAATTTTGATCTGGACTATCAATTCCCACTGTATCCCATAATGTATTAAGTCCATCTAATGTAGACCATTGACTTTGATTTAATGTAATATCACCTTCATCATCGTTAATTTCATTATTAAATTGTTTTTTAGCATTAAAATTAGAAACAATAGTTTCTGTTGATTGCCAAGCATGATCGTCTTTGCTGTAGTTTGCATTACGTTCATCTTCCATTAAGTAATTATACTCACGTGCTGCCCAACTAACAATGTTACCATCCCATTCGTCAATTCTTGTTCTAATCATTATTACTGGTATTCCTCTACTCCATTTCCAAATATCTTTATAATTTTGTGCATGTAGTAATACGGCAATACTTTTTGTTTCAATTAAGTTTAATAATCCGTCTAATTGATCATTTGAAATATTCATAGTATTTCTAACGTTATAATTATACCATTGATTATCAACATCTGATATATTCCAATAGTCATCATGTACACGTATTTTACCTAGCTCGCCTGGTTCATGGTCAATTTCTTTTCCATCTAGTTCGTAACTTGCCCAGTGTTCTCCTGCTTGGCTTTCTCCGTGTAACATAGGACTATTATTAAGCAAATATGGAACTTCCATTTGACTTATGCAACTATGACTGCATACTAAGTATAGTGTATTCATTTAATCCTCTAAGTTTTTTCTTTTTTCTCGAATTGCTTCTTGCAAATCAAGTATTTGTTCATTTTCTATTAATCTAATAATTGTTTCATTAACGCCTATTTCATGTTGTATCATTCCTAATTTAACCATTAACTTATCAATTTCCTTTGTGTAATAATCAAGTTCTTTTTGTTTACGAGCTCTTCTGTCGTAAATGTCTGATATATCAATTATTAACTTTGGTTTCTTATTACTGTTATGTCCTATTAAGCTCATCTGTCACCTCTTCTAATAAAACACAGGGTTAGCTGTCCGCTGGCACTGTCCTACGGTGTTGACATGCAAGCAATGAATCTCTGCCGGGCCATGTTTGCTACCTGCTAGTACTATTTACCAGTAAAAATACTGTACCCAATTTTGTATTCAATACCTTGAGCATTAAAGTTTACTGCACTATGTAATTTACCCATATCAAATGTAATTGCATCGCCAGGTTGCCAACGTACAATTGATTCTACTGTAAGTCCGTGTAGAGCTTCGTATGGTACATGTGTTAGATATTCATCGTATATTTGTTTATTAAATGGAATATCTGTGAATCCTTCTATCTTAGAATAATCAGTTAAACTTTTATTATAAAAACTTTCAGGTACTTTTGGATATCCTCTAAAACACTTAATAGGGCCATCTAAATAATATTGATCAAATACAACAAAATTAGTTGGCTTTGATATTTCTAAAGGAATAACTACTGTCTTAAAGATATCATATATCTTTTCGTGATAATCATCGTTATGAACTATGTGAGGTCTTTCTACTCTAAATATATTACTACCCCAAACCATATTGTCGCCAATTAAATTATCTACAAAATTTTGTACAGGAGTAAACCATGATTCATATTTCTGTCTGTCTGGGCTATAGTTCATTACTACAGGACCTTTTGATCCTATATCTTTGTATTTTACAATTTGCTCAGAGTTGTGATACTGATTAAGTAAGTAATCGATAAATCCTTGATTAACTACACCTTTGTGTAATTTTGCTGTTTCGTATCTATCAGTAATAACTTTCTTTTGTTCAGCAGTTCTCATCCAACAAATGCTCTTTCTATTACAAATTCACCAGGTGTCTTGCTATCGCCTTCGTTAAATCCTATTCCCTCTAAATAATCTTTTAGTTCTAAATTCATTTCCATTGATCCACATATCATAACTCTATCGTGTTCTGCATCAATTGGTGGTAACAATAATTTATCTTGTACTTTACCTTCATACATTGCTGTTGTTACTCTGCCTTCATTTTCATAAGGCTCACGTGTACATGTAAAATATGTTCTAAGTTTTCCTTCAGTAACTTCGCCAAAAATCTCATCAGTATTTAGGCTTTCAATAAGCTCTCTAAAAGGTAATTCTTTTGCTGTTCTTGCACCCCATACTACAATTACCCTACTGTAATGTTCATACGTGTCTACGCCTCTTATAATGCTCATAAACGGTGCAATTCCGGTACCTGTAGCTATTAGGTATAAGTTACGTCCAGGCTTTAAATTTGTGTGTACTAAGGTGCCTACTGCTTTACTATTCACTATTATTTCGTCACCTTCTTTTACATGTTGTAATTTACTTGTTAATGGACCATCTTGTACTTTGATACTATAAAATTCCAATGTTTCTTGATGATTAGGACTTGCTACACTGTATGCCCTCATTATAGGTTTATTCTTTTGTAATTTTTCTGACCAATTATCTAATCCAATCATTAAAAATTCACCGTCTCTAAAACGTGTACCTGGATCACGTGTTATTTCAAAATGCATTAATTGATCTGTATAGTGTGTTACGTTAAGTACTTTTTCTTTATTTGCCATATTATATCTTGTATACTAATTGAGTATATTCCTTAATTACTTCTTTCCAATTTGCCAGTGGTTCTCCACCGATCTTTTTTAATAATAATGCATATTCGTCTTCATCAACATCAAATAATAATTTACCTGCGTCAATAACATGTACGTCTAGCATTGTTTTTAATTCATCCATTTTTTCTCGCTGACCTTCTAATTGATCAATTAAGAATTTTTTATTCATTTCTACGCCAGTATCTTGGAATGTTTCTGGTTCTCCGTTTTTATCTTTGTATGGTCTTAATCTTCTTGCTCTTTCTAAAAATATATCAAAATGTTCTGCACTAGATACATCAGGAAGATATAAACATTTAGGTTGAACTGTTTCTAGCAATTGTTGAATTGCTCCTTCTTTCCAACCTTCTTTAACATTGTGTAATAAATTTGGCTTGCAACATATTTTAGTAAACGTTGCTGAGTTACGTTCATGTGGATGATTGGCTGCAGTAATTGCAGAAAATATAACATGTTCTTTCCATGACATTTTATCTTGATTATCATGTGTTGTATTTCTAGATGTACCAACTGCACCTTTCCATAAGTTGTGTCTTTCAACTGCAAGGTGTAATGTTTCGTCTGCTTTTTGCCCCCAAAACTTATCAATACGTTTATCAATTCCATAACAGTCTGCAGTTAAAAATTCATCATGTAAAGATATAAAATATAAAAAGAAGTTACCACTTAAACAAGCTGTATGCATTAGTAAGTGGCATTCAATATCTTCTGCTTTATTCATTTATAGTTTCCTTTGCGTACATTAATTTCTTTTTCCATTTATGTAAAGGTTCAGTACCTAAATGTTTTATAACGTTTTCATACTCTTGCTGATCATATTTAAAAAGTAATTTATCAACATCAACTTCAACTACAGTATGGTTTTCTTTAATGATATTAATTGCTCTATCACTTTTGTTTTTTTGTTCTATAGTGTTTCTATAAATTTCTTCGTATTGACTTTCGTCTACTGTATTCAATAACATTAATCGTCTTGTTATCTTATTATAAAATTCTGTATTTTCTAAAGGAGTGGATAAATGATATATTACATTAGTACTTATGATGTCCATATGACCTAAACTAACAAATCTTTGTGGTGAATGTATTTCTGGCTTTACTAGCAATTTAGTAAATTCTGTTTTATCTCGCCATTTAGTATTTGTTTGTTCTTGTAACACATTATTAACATGTGTTTCCCAAGACATATCTTTAATAAACCATCTATGATAATCATCAGGTCTAAAATGAAAAAAGTCTCCTTGACCTTTATCGTTATATTCACCATCTTCTGTAATTTTCTTTACTGTGAATCGAGGACGCAAAGGCGCCATTGCAAAATCTTTATGTAGATTAAACAACCATAAAAATGTATTTCCGTAAAATCCTTGTGTATGTAAACATACGTGACATTCAATTTGTTTCATTCTATATCCAGTTTATAACACCACGGACAGCTAAAGCAAAGTACATTAGTTCCATTAATGCTCTTGGTATGTCTTTGTCTTTGTATCCCATATATACCCAGATGCTACAACTAAAACAGGCTATACCCCACCCCATCCATTGATACTCTGCTTGTCCACCACTAAGTAAAAAAGCACTTGCCATAGCTAAAATAAAACCTAACCAACGAAAACCATCTATGTCTTTGTAGTATCTTATTTTCATACTGTTATTTATGTAAGTGGTAGTCCCTAGGAGAATCGAACTCCTCTTTTCAGGATGAAAACCTGATGTCCTAACCGATAGACGAAGGGACCATTGGCGCGAATGAAGGGACTCGAACCCTCGGCATCCTGCGTGACAGGCAGGCACTCTAACCAACTGAGCTACATCCGCTTATTAGTTAGTATTATAAGTTATCTTAGTATATTTGTCAACACCAAGATTCTTTTTTATCACCATAGTATTCTCTGGCAAATCCATTATCAATTAGCATGTGTCTAAGACTTTTGCCATCAATAATAATATCGCCTAATACTCTGCCACCAAACTTATCCCATTTAGCAATTGCTACTTGTAGCGTTGTAGATGCGTTAAGTTTATCTTTAGTGAATTGAGATGCTTTCTCACCCCATGCGGCTTCTCTTTCGCACTCAGCTCTCCAACCTTTTTCAGGTGTATCAACACCATAAACACGAATGCTTAGTTCTTGTTTAAGTGGTGCTGGTAAAAAGTCTGCTCTAAATGCTACAGTATCACCATCAATAACTCTTGTGATTTCGAAGTCATATACTTCCATTGCAATGTCTTTTGCAAAAGCCGGAAGTGTAATAACTGCACAAAATAATATTGTTATTAATTTTTTCATAATATTCTCCTATACAGTTATTTATATAATTAATCTATCTATGATGTTTTAATTCATAATAGTTGCCAGTTTCATCATTAGGATTTTTACCTTGATAATCTCTAACCGCAGCTTTAATTGCATCTTCTGCTAACACACTACAATGAATCTTAACTGGTGGCAACGCTAGTTCTTCAACTATCGTTGTATTTTTTATTTCACCAGCTTCAATTAAATTCATACCTTTTAACATAGTTGTTACCATACTTGAACTAGCAATTGCACTACCGCAACCATATGTTTTAAATTTTGCATCTTCTATGATACCATCTGTTACTTTAATTTGTAACCGCATTACGTCACCACAAGCCGGAGCTCCTACCATACCTGTTCCTACGTCTGCGGCATTGGCATCCATTTTACCTACATTTCGTGGGTTATTGTAGTGGTCTAACACTTTTTCTGAATATGCCATAAGCCTATTCTCCTATAAATATTTTATAAATTGTGTATTGTATAAACCTTTTTTACGTTTATACATTTTTACATAATCAAGTAAAAACTTTTTCAATCTAAACGAACTCATTATATCTAGATATTCTGTAATAACAATAGGGCTTGTATACCAATCGTCACCTACTACTATATGATCTACTTCATTATTTGCATACGAGAATTGCGTATCCTGCGAATATGCTTCTGTCAGTTCTTGACGTTTTTGTACAAATAGTCTTTCATGATCTTCTGGTTCTCCTAAAACAACTGAGGTGTCGTATTTGTTTAGATTGTCTGCTAAATCATGATGGGCAAAATTTAACTGCCACATGTATTTTAGTTTACCATCTTCCCATGCTTTAAGATATTCATTGTGATACTTTCCAAACCATTCTTCTTTCCAACCTTCAATGTGACTATGTTCTTTAGCCCATGATTCTGATTGCTCAGTAACATCATCTGCTGTTTCAATCCATGCAAACGCATAGTTTGTAATATAGAAAAATAGTTGTTCTTCTATTGTATTGTCAACTAAGATTGTTTTATCTGCTTTAATAATATTATCTGGGTTAGCTAAGTTTCCACTATAGTTACTCCAAATAGCTGTATCAAAGTCTTTTACCACATCTTCAAGTTTTGAAAATGGATCAACAGTTCCATGTTCAGTTTTATCTAACTCTTTAAAAGAATCATTAAACTGTGCATGTAACGGATGATTTCCATCTTCAATAACTATTCCACCGATGTGATTATGTTGAGGTCGAAGATATCCATCTGTAAACGAATATACTTCTGGCCCAATATTCATTTCTTGTGAAAGCCACCAATGTATTCCTGATGCACTTCCTAAATTGTTTTGATATATTGCTAGTTTCATTAATTGTCCTATTTGGTGGAGGTAACCGGGATCGAACCGATGACCTATTGCTTGCAAAGCAATCGCTCTCCCAACTGAGCTATACCCCCTTAATTTTTACTCTTCAAAGTATTTATTCAATACTTCTAGATGATCATCATATTTTGCAATCAAACCCAATTGTTCTTCAATTGCTTCAATAATATCTGGATGTTCGCCTATACCTACTGATTGATTTAAGTATACATGAACATTAGCTTTATGTTTTGCAATTTGTCCTTCGGCATGAGCTTTTAGTGCTCCTAATAAATGTTCTCTCATCATACTTCCTTTCGTTGTACTCTTCTTTTGTATTTCCTAATATATGGCAATATTTCAGCCCGGCAGTCCTGTTGCCGTCTCCTTTTGTGTTGGTGCCCTCGGAGAGACTCGAACTCTCACGTCTTGCGACACAGGTTCCTAAGACCTGCGTGTCTACCAATTCCACCACAAGGGCCTTAGTGGTGCCGGTGCACGGATTCGAACCGCGGACCTACTGATTACAAATCAGTTGCTCTACCAACTGAGCTACACCGGCTTTATTAAGTTACGTTTTATTTATCAACTAAAAACGGACTCTTTAATTTGAATGACTTGTGGAACAAGATCTATACCTAGCTTTGCCTCAAAATTGTCTGTCCAAGGATCAACTCTAGCTTCTTTAAGATGTTCTAACATATCTAGAATATCTTTATTGTCTATATCTTCATACCATAAGTCGGTTGAAGTATCACCCATTATTGTAATTCCGGAAACATTTGTTTCACGTAGTTTCTTACTATAACTTGTGTATCATTATCACAACTTTCAGTTACTACTGAATTAGTACCTTTCACTCTAACTTCTTCTTTTGCTAGTTGTAGCAATTCGCGTTTGTTGAGCTTTTGTACCGTTGTTAAATCAACTGCGTTACTTGTAAGAGCACTAATTACATAATTGCTTACATCTTGTTCACTCATTGGAACTTCAATTTTAGCTTTAATGCGTTTTACTCCGTCTTTATATTCTGTTGCTCTCATAATTATTCTTTAACCATTATTTGTGTTTCTATTAGCCTTTACTTTTACTTCTTCTATTAAGTACTAATATACTAGTAAGATGAGGTTTTGTCAACCAAGAAATGTTATTTTTTATAGATTATTTAAAGATTCTGGTAAATTATGGGGTTTGTTGGAATTGTGATGGTACTAGTTGTACCCATGTTGTTCCATTCCAACCTTCAAACATAGCTGTATCTGTATTGAAAAAGAATTGTCCTGGTACTGGACTAGTTGGTCTTTGTGCAGCAGTACCATTTTCCGCAATAGCTGGTGTTCCTGGTATTCCTGCTGGTCCTGCTGGTCCTTGTGGGCCAGTTGGTCCTTGTGGGCCTGCTACTGTACTATCTGCACCGTCTTGACCATTGATACCATTGATACCATTAGTACCATTTGTTCCGTTAGCACCGGCTGGTCCTGCTGGTCCTTGTGGTCCTGTTGGTCCAGTTGGGCCTGTTGGTCCAGTTGAACCTGTTCCTGTTCCTGAATTACCAGTAACTACTTCTTCATTTAAATTTGTAGTAGATGCAGGAGAAGGTGTAACTTTTGTTCCAGTTTCAGCTAATCCAGTCATACCTGGTTGTTGTTGTGCAATTCTAGGACTTCCAGAACTAGATTCTTGTACGGTTTGCGTACTACGTTCAGTGTAACCTATAACTCTATTACAATGATCGTATATTGGTTCTCTTTCAGACAATGGCACTGTTGGATCGCCATCGTTTTCTAATCTATTTAACATTTCAGGTTCAAGTAGATAATGGAATATATTATTTCCATCTTCGTCTACTTCATAACCTTTTAAACTATTATAAACTGATTGTAAATTACTTGCATACTGTTGACTTTTTGCAAGTGTCATGTTATCTGTATCTATTGCAACACCAACACCTGTATTAATTCTTTCTTGAGGTGCAAATAAACTACCACCTTGTCCACCTGATTCTGTTCCTGCAAAATTATTTTCAAACTCAATTAAGTTTCCAATATCATTTTTAAATGCATTCAAATCACTTATAATATTGTTTTTAACTGCTTCTGGTAAATTTGCTAGGTTGTTAAATTGTGATCCTAGTTTTTGTAATAGTCCACCTGTAAATAAGTTTGGGTTAAACTTACCATCTGTACCAATACATCCGCCAATATCGCTATCTGCCATTTGACCCAATGTATCAAGTATATCTTTACCTGCACCTGTGAAACTTCCCATTGCATCTCTTAATACGTTTGGAATAGCACGTGGAACAACTGGTGTACCACAGAAGTTAATCATATTAGCAATAGCCGCAAATTCTGCTATAGCCGCATTTAATCTTCCTAGTGCGTTATCAATGTTAGTGTGTGCGATAAAGTCGTCTAATGCATTTTCTGCTTCTTGTAATGCATCTCTTAAATCTTCTAAGCCTGCAGGTATCTCAGGTATTAGTCTACCTATGTTAACCTTTAAGCATATTTGTAAATTTGGGAGTTTTATGCCGTTTCCGGCCAATATACTACAAATGATTTCTTTCAAGCTGTACGCTTGTGTTTGAGCTGTTATACTACCATTATTTAGGTCTATATCAGCACCAGTAGGAATATCAACAGTTGTTCTATTGATATAATCACTAGCGTCTTTCAAGCCATTTACAAAATCATTTGCCATATTATTGTCCTATGTACACATCTGGACTACCCGAGCTTGCGTCTGGTCCACAATGTGGTGGAATAGGACAAAGTGTGTCTGAACCGGCTGGATTGCCATTCAGTACAACTAATTTTCCGCCTACAAATACATTTTTACATCTAGCACCAAGACTACCGCCGCCGTGACTATTTGTGTCACCGTCAACGCTGATTGGTTGTGTATTTACATGGACATTCATATGTGCTAGTGCATTTGTACTTGCACCACATAGTCTAGAATCTCCGTTTCTATGTACTTGAGGCATTTGCTACTGTTAATCCTGTACTTTGTTTAATATACATGTCGCTGGCATCTTTTGCAGATTTAACTACACATATAATATTATTTATCTTTAATTTGATCTTAGTATCTGGAGTAACTGTAAACATATAAGGTGCTAAAGCCATCCCATTCTGGGCGGCTATTAGTATGTAAGGCTTAGATACTGTAATATCAGTATCATTTTCTGAGTCTAAACGTGCGATCATTTCCTCACCTGAAGAAAGTTTTATGCTTACTACATCGCCGTTAGTGTATGGTGTTTCTATTAACATATATTATGCTCCTATTTTATGACCCGTTCCATTGTAACCTGTATCTTCAATGTATTGGACCATTTGGTCATATCCGCCAACTTTATTACCGGATATAATTATTTGTGGGAATGTTCTGGCACCTGGAAAAGTTTCCATAACATCTTCCCTTGTAAAATCTTCGTCTAGTTGCTTATACTCATAAGCATATCCACGTGATTCACATAGTGATTTAGCCCTTACGCAATAAGGACATGCTGTCTTTCCGTAAATTATTATCATTATAAACTCATTCCTGAAAATGTATCTTCTGATACGTCTTTTTTAACACCGCCAATAACATAACTACTAATTTCTGTTTCTTGAGGTGCTACTTGTACTTCTGCTCCACTAATCCATTTAGCTGTCCATGGTAGTGGATTTGCTTGTGGTGTTGTGTATGGACATTTCATTCCTAATGCTGTCATACGTTTACAACAGATCCATTCAATATAATCATGTAATAGTTGTGCATTAAGACCAATCATACTACCGTCTTTAAATAGATAGTTAGCCCATTCTTTTTCTTGCTCAACTGCATCAACAAACATTTGTGATACTTCTTCTTTACATTCTTCTTGAATCTTAGCAAAGTCTGGATCTTCTTTTGTTAATACTTTTGAAAGTAAATATTGTGTACTTGCTAAGTGAACATTTTCATCACGTGCAATAAATTTAATAATTTTAGCATTACCTTCCATTTTCTTTAATTCTGCGAATGCCCAAGAGCAAGCAAAACTAACATAGAAACGAATGCCTTCTAATACGTTAACACTATTTGCACACATCCAAATTTTCTTCTTTAGATCATACATATTAATTTCAACTGTTTTATTATTAACTTTATGTGTTCCTTCACCTAACAATTGATAGTACTGTGAATATTCAATAAGGTCATTGTAATATTTAGAAATGTCATCTGCACATTCTACAATTTCTTTACTATCTGCTAATTCATCAAATACTATTGTAGGATTATTATAGATATTACGAATAATATGTGTATAGCTACGTGAGTGAATTGTTTCACTGAATGTCCATGTGATAATCCAGTTTTCAAGTTCTGGTAAGCTAGTAATAGGACCAAATGCTTCAACAGGTGCTCTACCTTGTACACTATCTAAAAGTATCTGTCTTTTAAGATTACTTGTAAAAATGTGCTGTTCGTGATCAGTTAGATCTTTAAAATCTTTTGAATCTTTACTTACATCAACTTCTTCAGGTCTCCAAAAGAAACCTAATTGTTTATCTGTAAGTTTATCAAACTGTTTATACTTAACAGTATCGTATCGCTGAAATCCAAGATCTCCATCTAGAAATGCATTTGCTTCAGTATGGTATTTTTCGTTATTTACGTTTAATATTGACATGTTGTTTAATCCTTATATCACACAACTTTCGCAGTAGTCGTCATACTCTTCGTCCGTGCTAAATTCTTCTCTACCAAGCATCTGCTCAGCATTCTTCTTATCAAAGTCAATTTCACCTTGACCATCATATGTGTTAAAATAGTATAATTGTTTTCCACCGTACTTGTAAAACATTACAAGATGTTGTAGCATAACACTCATTGGAATCTTTTCTTCTTCATAAAATTCCGGGTTGTAGCTTGTATTTACACTAATACCTTGATCAATATATTTTTGTAATACTGCCATAATTTTTAAATATCCTTCTGGGCTTTTTTGACCCCATAACAGATCGTATTTATTCTTTAACCTAGGATAACCAGGCACAACTTGTTTTAGTACTCCATGTTTGCTTTGTTTAACACTTACAAATGCACGTGGTGGTTCAATACCATTAGTACTGTTACTAATTTGTGCTGATGTTTCAGCAGGCATTAATGCCATTAATGTACTGTTACGTATTCCTGTTTTTTGTAACTGTTTACGCAGACTTTTCCAAGGCATACGTTCTTTATGTGGAACTAACTCATCTAGTTCTTTTTTGTATGTTTGGTTAGGTGTAATACCTTGTCCATATTTTGTTTCGTTAATTCCTGAAATATTACCTTTTTCAATTGCTAAATCTGCACTTGCTTTAATTAAGTAATAACTCCATGCTTCTGTCCATGTGTCAACTAATGCTAATCCTTTTTTATCAATATCTTGATAATTTAAATCATTCTTAGCCAACCAATATGCAAAGTTAATAATACCAATACCTAATGGACGTCTTTTCATTGTACTAAGTTCTGCCGCTAATACTGGATAATTTTGATAATCCAATAGCTCGTCTAAGCCACGTACTGCTAATCTACATATACGTTCAAAGTCCTCAGGTGTTCTAACGTTACCCCAATTAATCGCACTTAATGTACATAAACTAATTTCACCTTCTTCATCATTAAACGAAGAAAGAGGTTTTGTAGGTAAATTAATTTCACAACACAAATTGCTTTGTTTTACTGGTGCAACTTCTTCTAAAAATGCTCCATGTGTATTTGCATGATCTACATTTTGTAAATAAATTCTTCCTGTGTTTTTACGTTCTTCCATAAACATACCAAACAATTCAGATGCTGGTAGTACTTTTTTCCTAGTAACTGTTCTTTCTGCATTCTCATATAATTCTTTAAATTTATCTTGATCGTTAAAAAATGCCTCATATAATCCAGGAACATCACTAGGTGAGAAAAGTGTAATGTCTTTACCAGTTAATAGACGTTCGTACATAAGTTTATTAAATTGTACACCATAGTCCATATGTCTAACACGATTATCTTCTGTGCCTTTATTGTTCTTTAATACTAATAGTTCTTCTGCTTCTAAGTGCCAAATTGGATAGTATAGTGTTGCCGCTCCACCACGAACGCCACCTTGGCTACATGATTTAACTGCACTTTGAAATAATTTATAAAATGGAATAACACCTGTATGTGTTGCATCGCCTCGTCTAATAGGACTTCCTATTGAACGAATACTACCTGCTCCAATTCCAATACCTGCTTTTTGGCTAACATATTTTACAACACTAGCACTTGTAGCATTAATACTATCTAAGCTATCATCTGTTTCGATTAATACACAACTACTAAATTGTCTTTGAGGTGTTCTAAGTCCTGCCATAATAGGTGTAGGTAAACTAATATCAAAGTTACTAATAGCATCATAATATTCTTTTACATATTTCATTCTAGTTTCTTTTGGATACGAACTAAACAATGTAGCTGAAATCATCATATATGCAATCTGTGGAGTTTCAAATATTTGTCCTGTTACTCTATTCTGAGCTAGATACTTACCACGGAATTGTTCCATTCCAACGTAAGAAATATTTTCATCACGATCATGTTTAATGTAACTGTTTAATTGATCAATTTCTTCTTCTGTATAAACGGAGAAAAAACTTTCGTCGTATATTCCTAGTTCAACATTCTTACGTGCAATATCACTTAGATGATCTGGATCAAATGAATTGTAAACGTTTTTTCTTAGATGATAATTGATTAATCTACCTGCTACCCATTGATAATTTGGTGTTTGTTCGTTAATAAGATCGGCTGCGGCTTTGATTAATGTTTCTTGTATATTTGTACTTTCAATTCCATCATAAAACTGTAAATGACTTTTAATTTCTACTTCACTAGCACTAACACCGGTAATACCTTCACATGCGTAAAATACAACTTTGTGCATTTTTTCTAAATCAAGTACTTCTGTAGTACCATCTCTTTTTATAATTTCTATTTGATCTTTGCTCATCTGTATCCCGTTCTTGTTAAAAATAGTTATGTATTTAACATGTAATGTTGTTCAATAACTATTTGCTTAATGTACTAATATCTATATCCTTTAGTACATCAAGTGTGTCGATTAGTTTTAGGTTGTCAATTATATCATAATTATAGTTTAAAATATAACAATTGTCAACTGAAACAATCAATTTAATCTCACTTTTTTCTACACTCTGTACTAGTAATATTTTACATGGAATACCACTGTAGTACAATGTATAAGCAATGCCTAACGAAACAACGTTCTCGTCATATTCGTTTGCATGTAGTAAGTCCCATGGGTTTGGCCATGTGCTTTCATTATAAGGATCGATTACCCTAACACTGATAGGTGCCATCTTCCAGAATTGTGTTACAACCTCAAGTTTAGGAAGTAAGTCGTCTAAAGCCTCTATCTCTTTTCTCAGAGTTCTCCAAGTACGGAGACGCGACTTTACTGGTAGTTGCCATATATCTTTCATTAATATGTTAACAGGTCAAAAAAAACTTGTCTGGTATTAAAATGTAACGTCGACATGTTTCTTTTGTTGTTCCTTGTATTAATATATTTATGACAGGTTATAGAATTTCTCTAAACGTTGGGCCCATTTCATTTCCCAATTTTTAAAGTCTTCTGGACCACTTTCGAACAGTTGCCATTGACAATCACCACTACACATAAAGATAGCAATACGATCAATTGTAGTATTGTACATTTCGTTATGTGCGTTTGCATAGGCGGCACCTTGTAAGAAATAATCTTCAATCCATTCACGTTTTTTAGGCTTATTAGTCTGCTTAAAGTCCATAATAGTTGGATGTCCTTTATAAACACCAACTAAGTCAGTTGTGCCAGCATATAATCCAGCCGCACATAAATTAACTTCAGTTCCCCATATCTCACTAACATCATCTTCAATATTATCCACAACAACCTGTGCCATTGCCTTAGCTTGTTTGTGTACTATATTATTTCCAGGGTTGTATGTTTCATACTCGCCTAATGCCCAATGTTCTAATATATTGTGCATAACTGTACCTCTATTGGCAGCAGTTGTTGTAATGCGTTGTGCTTCTTCTGTACCTACTCTTTTTCTCCATGCCGCCAATCCTGCACGTTTTTCTGCAGGCTGTGTAGCACTTAAAATAGTGGTAACACTTGGAACAGGATCGCCCCAAGGATTCTCATATAGACGTTTTCCGTCTACACTAGTTCGTTTTAATTCTTTATATGGATATGGACTTTTAATCTTTAACATGCATTAAGTATACTACTGTTGTGATAAGATGTCAATGGTTTCTTCAGTTAAAATAAAATTATTTAACACCCATGTATTACTAAACAACGACCAGTGGTTATCATCCGGTGCTACTGTTAATCCATTTCTAAATGCTATTTCCATATGGACTTTTGTATCTTTTGTAAATACCCACTCGCCTTCATCTATAAATTGTTTATATAATTCAACTTCTGCTGTACGTAATTGTGGCTTATCTACCATACGTAATAATTCTAACTTAATAATATGTTCAAAGTTATATAATGTATCCATGTTATCGTACCATTTATCGTTCCATGAATGATATACATCTGATACACTTTTACGTGCTAATGATTCAGTAATGTTTGATTGTACATTTTTTGGAAAATTATCATTTGGGGAATTTCTAAACATACCTGCATTTCTATGTATTGAATACCATATATGAGGTGGGCCATCTAACGTAGAGTAATTATTATCAATTTTTTGTTCTTCAAATTCAAAGTCTCCAGTACTACCAACTTCAAATACTCTTTGCTTGAATGTTCTATTAGTAAAGATAATATCAATGCCACGTAGCTTTGCATCAAGTAAACACCATTCATAGTAGTCGTGTCCACGACCTCCTATTGCGTAATTATAATATTGATGTTGTGGGAATTTTTGTGCTAGTTGATAAGTCCAACTATTCTTTTCTACTTTGTCTTGCCAATATGCTGAAAAACTATCGCCTATAAAAGCAATCTTTTTGCCTACCAATAAATGTACCATTTTAATGTCTTACTGGTATTTGCATTTGTGAGTCTTTCAATTTTATATCCTAAATTTTGAAAATGTTTAATTACTGTTTCCATTTGACTTTGTAATCCACGATCTGTAAGTGTACCTTGCCATACATTAAAATAGTTGACACTAGTTGGGTTTGTAATACTATACGTTCCTGGTGCAAATCCTAAATTTGCTGTTCCTGCACCAATATCATAATTCCATGATGCAAATGAACCTTCAATTGTTAGTACTAAGTATCCTGCGTCTTTGCTTGCTGTTAATCCTGCTAATCCTGCATCGTTAATATCTGCAACAATAGAATTAAGATTTGTTCCACTTGTTCCAAGTGTTATTGTTTGATTATTAAAAATAAGTGTGTCACCTACAGTTATTGTGGGGTTATTAACTGTACCAATTTTTTGTATGCTAGGAGTTGAGTTTGTCATTGTAGTTGTGTCTGATACAGTACCTTCAAATTTACCTAATGCACTCTGTGAAATAACAACTTCCATGATAGCTTGTGTTTCTTTGTACACAATCATATCTTGTGATGCTTTAGCTCTTGCTTGGGCTGCGTTTAATCCTACACTCATTTGTTTAACTCTTTGTCTACTTGCTTCTTAGCCATTGCTTTTACTTGTTTCTTATTCTTTTCTGGATCTACTTTATTCATATTGCTAGCACCCATGCTGGCAGTATTAAAATATACTATACCATCTTTGATGTTATTAACAATAGGGAGGTTTTGAATTTCATCAAATAGTGATTCACCATCTGCATCTATTCCCATCGCCACCAACTCTTTAACTAGCGAGTCTAGAGGAATACTCTCCACACCTTCGCTACTTAGAATTGAAAGTAGATCAATTACCTTTGCATCTACTTGTGATATTTCAAATAGATCAGCGTATCTCATAGCTTTACTTCTTCAATGCCGCAAATGCTTGTTTTAATACTTCTTTGTTGACTTTGCCGTCTGCTTGTGCTTCTTTTACCATACGTAGTGCATTTAGATATGAATCTTCTTTCATCTCTCTGCCGTCTACATCGGTTTCAGCTGACGCTGCATCTGCACCTTCAAAATCATCTTCTGCAGGCTCAACTGGTGCATCCGTGTCCATTGCTGGATCTGCTGGTGCATCAAGTTCAGGACCTGTGTCCATTGACATATCTGTTTCTGGTGCTTGGCCTTGTGCTACTAAAACTGCATCAGCAACTTGCTGATTTGCTGTCTTAACTGCTTCAAGTGCTGAACTAATTGCTGTTTCAGCTGATACATTAAATGCATCTGCTTCTGCTACACCAACTTCTTCTTTCATTGCGTTAGTGATGCTCATTAATTCTTCTACTTGCATGCTAGCTAAATTTTCAGCCATTTTTTGTAGATCGTCTGCCATTTGCTTTGCCGCTAGAAGTACTTCAGCTTGATCAAGTTCGCCTTCCATTACTGGATTCTTTTCCATAACTGTGTTTATACCTTCTAATACTAACAATAACTTCTGATATTGTTTATCGTTAACCTCAACGCCGTTTTCACGTAATGCGTTGATTTTCTTTTCAGTAACTGTTTTTACTTTGGTTAGTTTTGCATTACCTGCACCAAAGTCAAACTGCATACCGAATACTTCTTTTAGAACACTATCTAACTTGGTTAGTTTGTTCACTTGTAATTGTTTTAATTCCATGTTCAATACCCCACTAGGTTTTTTATATTATATTGTATTTATGCTTAAAGGCTACTTTTGATTTGATTTTTGATACTTTTCATCTTTTGCAGTGCAGATCCTTGTTTTGCCATAGCAATATCTATCTTACTTGACTCTGTTAGCGTTTTTGCCTTCATTTTAAACGTGGCTGCTTCTGCTAAAGCACTAGAATATCTGTTATCTAAATCCAATAATCTTTCAACCTTACTGTCTTTTTCAAATAATAAACCTTTTACAATACCCATCGCTGTCTCGAACAGTGCTATTTGATTGTATATAATTTCGTCACCTTCTTTAATATTATAGAACGTTTTTGTCATACCAGGAATAAGAGTAGCTTTTTCTAATACAACTTCATAATCACCTACTGTAACACTATTACCTTTTTTAGTCACTGCTGATAATGTAATATCATTATGTGATTCTTGAATAACTTCTTCAGTAGCTTTATGTGTAGCTTCGTCAAGTTTTTGTAATATTTCTAGCATGCCTTGTGCGTCTTTGCTTACTCCTGCAATAACGTTTGGCGTTGGTGTATTTCTTTGTGATTTTAATTTTTGATGTGCTGTTGGTTCTTGATTTGCGGCTTCATTAAGTTTGTTAATGATATCCATCATTCCTTGTGTTTCTGGTGTTGGCATTATAGGCTCCCTTTCATTCGTTCAAAATATACTTTGTTATTCTCCACTATTTTCTTAACAATATTTTTGTTAACTAGGCTTTGAATTAGGTAACACTCACGTTCAGATAAATCTTCTTTGCATGTACGTTCTAATAAATTTTCGTACATCTCGCTTTCGTGAAGTGATAAAAATGTTGGGATTCCGCCTGGAGTTTCAATGCTTTTCATTATGCTATCCCGGCTGCCTTTTTTAGGCGTTCAATTTCTTGTGCGTTATACGCTGACTGGTTACTGTTATTTGCAATACCTTGTGCGTTTTGATTTCTTTGATCATCATCTGGATCTGATTTACTGCTAGTTCTTGGTCCAGGATCTCCTGTTGGTACTTTCCTAGAACCTGCTGTGTATCTCTGACTGCCTCTAGAATCTCTATTTGCATCTTGATTAGAAATAGTTGCACGTCTTTGGTCTACACCTGATCCTTGTGATCTAATTGTTGCTCTACTTGGTTGGGCTGTTTGTGTTGTTCCATATGCTTCTGAAACTGCACTTAAATCTATAATTTCTGAAAACCCATCGCCGTCATCGCTTTTCATTGTGCTTAATAGTTTTAAAGTTTGTGAAAAAGATAAACCTTTTAGTTGACTAACAACTTGTTCCTTTGTTAGTTCCATTCCAAATTTTACGTTTGCAAAATCTATTACTGTATCAATAGTACTGTTATTTAAAATATTCATCCTCTTGCCTTATTTAACCTTGCAACAATACGACTAGCTGGGCTAAGTCTTTTTGTTCTTTGCGCCTTTTTATTCATCCTAGCACCTTTGGCGGCTTTTGTTCTTTTTAAAATAAATCTCTTCTTAAGATTTATTGGGGCTGCACATTGACTAGGATTTGCAACAACCCTTCCTTTACGTGGACCTACAGTGCAACGAAACTTTCTCGTTACTGATTTGCCACGTTTAGCAAAAACTACTTTTGCTTCTGTAACAACTGTATTATATGCCTCGTTCAGTAACATTTACTATCCACCTACCAGTGGTGTTACTGTTTGTAAATTTAGTAGTAGTAATACTACAGTAGAAAGCAATCCTGCAATAACCGTAGCGGCAGCACCAATAACTAGTTTATTACTAGATAAGGTTGAAGCAGTTTGTTTTTCTGCCATCTTGCCCATTGTTTCTGTCAAAGAGTCTACTTTAGACTCTAGTCTATTTAATTTTTCTTCTAACACGCGATATCTCTCTGCACATAAATCTACATGTGCTTCTAGATTTTCACGCTCAAGTCTTGACTGGTTCATTGCCATATTTTGCTCTCGCAATCTTTAGCAGCGTCTTATAGAGCTGATTTAATTATATACATTCGTTGTACATATACTATTTATATGTTTTGGCGATAGTTAAAGTACGTGTTTTTACTTGCTGTACTTGTATCTACTATCTCAGGATTAATATTTGCTGTTTCATCTAATATTGTATGAACTGGCATTTTATCAAAATCCTGTACTAACATATGAATACTGTTTTCTTCATATTTCCATGCATCTGCTGTTTCACTAGCAAACTTTAATACCCAAACATCCTGTACTCCAGAAAAGTTTGAACCAAAATCATAGTCATCTAAATTCTGTGCGTCTAAAAACTCAACTGAACTTAATACTGGTTGAGAACGTAAACTTATACTTTGAATGAAAGTATTTAAATTTTGTGCTTGATAGTATCCTTTTGCATCTACTTTAGGACTAACAACACCTGAATCTGTGATATCTATTAATGTATAAACTGTATAGAAGTCAGTCGACCCTGTTAAAACCTCATTCGGTCTACTTACACCCATTATTACATGCCTGTAAGTTTACCAGCAGTATAACCTGCCGCAAACGCCGCTGCACCACGTGCAATACGTTTCCCAATACCTGATTTTTCTTTATCACCAAGTTCTAATCCTGATTCTGCTGAATATTTAGAAAATATAGGAAACAAGTCACTGCGTCTAGCATTTAGTCTAAAATGTTTATTAATTTGTGTTGCCGCTAATTGTTGTTGATTTGTTGTTAAATTAGTCCAGTCACCTACTAAACGTCTTGCCGCTCTTAGTTTAGGATCTTGTATTGCTAGATCCTTTTCTAATTTGTAGAAAAACGCTTGTGCTTGTCCTGGGTTAACTTTACCAGTTTCAATCTGCTTCATAAACATTCTAATTTTACGCTGATCAATATTTACTTTATTTAAAAGTAATTTATCAGCTTCTGAATTTACTAGTCCTTCTGGTTTTAAAATTGTATGTAATGACTGATACATATCAGTTCCACTTGGACTAGGTCTATTGTAATTTCCAAATCTATTTGTATTTTTTGCATAATTTTTTGCAACAGGTGCATACTTGTAATCATTTGACATAGCATATAAACTTAACATGCTTACAAAAAAATGATCTGTAACTGTTCTAGCACCTTCTTTACTAATTTGATGTTTTGACTTAAACATACGTGCTTCACCTAGTGAATTCATAAATGAATATTGGTTAGTAGTATCATCCATTGTATGTCCGCCTTCCATAGCCGCATATTGTTGCAATGTATATTTTTTAGTCATTTTTGTTCTCCGTTGCTATCATTAAACATGTTTCGCTTGCATAAGTTTTAAAATAACGTGGAGCGAAAGCATGTACAAATACTGCCATTGATGCTCTTTTTAAACTCCATGCAATACTTATTGCATGTTTAAAATGTTGCCAACGTGTCATGTTAGCTTCTTCTAAATGTAGTTTACATTGTTTACTGTACATTAATTATTCCTTGCCATGTTTGCCGCTGTAAAGCCTGCTCTATTAACAAGTTTAACATCTTTGTCAACTACATAACCTTCTCCGCCACGTTGTCCATTTGTATATGATTCTACATCTGCGTCTTGTGCGTCTAAAGTTTTGATGACTGTATTTTTAACTTTCATAATTCCTTTAATAAAATTAAAAGTTGCATTAAACCCATCTATGTTACTATTTATGTATTCTAAAAGACGAGCTTGTTTTGGTTTTGATAATTTACTTCCTTCAACATACTTTTGAAATGTACTTCCTAAATTATCTAAGTTACCTGCTTTTACACTATTATTAATATAAGCATAAAGTATCTTACCAAAGTCTGCCATTTTTAATTCTGCTGGTACTGCAAACAATTTATCTATTGCTTGTGCATTTTTATCTAAATAATTCTCTAATTCGTCTATTGCTGGAATATCTACACCTGGTGATTTTTGTACCATTACAGGTGGCATAATATATGTTGGTCCACCTTGGAATTGTGACATATCAACTTTACTCTTTTCGCCATCAAGTCCAATTGACATGTGTACTACGACACCTACGTCACTGTCTGTTATTTTCTTTCCAACTTCGCTATCTACTTTAACCTGATATGTTGTTGTATTAGGAGTGAATATATATTTGTTTTCTTTTACGTCTGGCGTTGTAAACCATAGTAAGTCACCCATTACATATCCTCTAAAATCACTTGGTACAGTTGCTTCTACTTTATCCCAGATACTTCTCATTTTACCTGCGAATGCTTTATAGTTTGCCGCTTTAGTAGCATCAGGATTGCTTGCACCAGGACGATTGAATAACATTTTTTCTAAGCCTTCAGCACTAGTTGGTTTACCATCATATCCTTTAGCAGTAAATCCACTCTTATCTGTTAATATAAACTCGCCTTGTTCATTACGACCAAATATAACGGCCGGAGATCCATCCCATTTAATAGTTACTGTGTTAGGTTGTTGTTCTACTTGATGTAGTGTAGCAATTGCTTTTCTTGCACCCGCTGAAGCATCCCATAGAATTAAGTCTTCTAAATGCTGAATACGTGCATCTTCACGTAGCTTTTTAGCTTCTGGTTGGAATAAATCTTTTCCAATTAATCTATGTAGTCTAGAATTTCTAGGCTTACGCTTTTTGCTTCCTACAATATCTGTTATTTTCATTTAGGACCTCTAATCTTCTTAACTCCACGGTTAAAACGTTCTGCATCTCTATTCTTAATACTTAACATAATACGTTTAGTAAGATCTTGAGCAGTATCTACATCATAATTAGAATCAATCATCTCAAGAATATTAATAATACTACTTATTGCATTATTACCTTTACTCTCCAGAATGCTAGTCTTGTCTTTTCTAGGGGCAAGTGAGTTAATTTCCTCTAATAGACTTCGAGTACGTTTTTTCATTTTTTTTCTCCGTAATAAGTTTACTTTGTAGTATTTATCTAACTATTACTTCTTTTGAGCATACTGCGAAGTTTATCATGCCCTGTTATAGTGTTTTCAACAACACTATTCTCAGCAATGTTCTTTTCTTGGTGTGTTGTTTTGTTTTGTGCCTTAATTTTCTCAAACATAGCACTAGGTTGATTCATTGTAGATCCTGCTTCATCGTCATCTAAGTCCTCAATACGTAAGCCTGATATATCAAATTTTAAGTCTACTTTTTGTCCAACACCGCTACTACTACGTGTTTTCATAAACTGAATTTGATAACGCCCACGTTCACGCATAGCTTGGCTTGTAAAAATACCAATTACGTTATCCGCTGTTTGAATCTTACTTAAACCACCAGCAATATGAGAATGATCAAATTCTACTTCTTCTACAGCCGCTCTGTTTAGCTGTGATGCTGTAGCAAATAGTAAATCATGTTCTACTGCAAAGTTACGCAATTCTTCAGATACAAACTTATCTTTAATAAACAAATCACTAGGATTAACTTTGCTCTGTGCTGGCATCATTAAGTCTAAGTAATCTATACAAATTGCATCAATTTTAATATCGTTCTTAACTTCATATTCACGTAAGTAACTAGTAATAGCATTGATTGTAATACCATTTGGTAATTGTACAATTTGTAATTTACCTGCATTTTTACCTTGCATACGTACTTTTAAATCTACGTCATCTGCATTTTTAAATACGTCACGTGTATTCATTCCTGTTAACATACTATCTAATCGCATACTACATAGTTCTTCACTAAGTTCTAAACTAATGTATACAACATTCAAGCCTGCTAGTGCCCAATTTAATCCTAAGTTTTGTAAGAACAAACTCTTACCACCACCTGATGGTGCAGCAAATATATTCAATTCACCTCTATTAAATCCACCATATAGTTTCTTATCAATTTCTGCCCAACCTGTACTTGTACCGCCACGCTGATTACGTACTCTTTCAATACGTTCTGCAGGAGATTCCCAATAGTCTGTTCCCATATGTTTAGCAAGTCCAATTTGTACTGCTTCTTTTACCATACGTTCTACTGGTCCATAATCACCCTTTTCCAATAAATCTGCACTTTTTAAAATTGCCGCTTCTAATGCTTTATGTTTACAAAATACTTCAAACTCATCAATAAACCATTTCTTATGTCTATCATCTACGTCTTTTAATTCTTGTAATTCTAATCCTGTTGTTGCTACAATTTGTTCTAATGTAGGTAATGCACTATATCCAGTTGCATGTTCTTTTATAAACTCTACACCTTTACGTAATTCTCTATCAAAGTATTCAGGATCTAATATGCCGTTTACCCTAGCAAATAAGTCTTTATCTTGTGCTAAAAATTCTACAAACAATCGTTGTAGATCTATATTATATTCTTTTGCTTGTTCTGTCATTTGCAATACTTTCTCATTAATAGTTCAATTTTAGTTGAATTCTTTTCAGCACTATCTATTATACTTGTTATTGTATACAATCTTCCGTATTTTGTCAAGGCATCACTTGCATCTTTACAATCTTTCCACTCGGGAAATGCTACCATCCAACCATTTTTTATAGCTGATTTACACATTAATTTACCAGCTTCATCTGCGTCTGGTAATACTATAATTTGTTTTTCTAAGCTATGTAATATGTCTGCTTGTTCGTCATTTATATTATTACTACCAATTGCACAACCATCTGTAACAATAGCATCAAGTTGGCCTTCAGTTACAATAACAAACTGTTTATCACTGGTTTGTTTATCTAACCCATATACAAAGTCTTTTTTAGGTTGCTGATTATAGTATTTAGGCATTCCGTCAGGAATATTGTTTCCTGCCCATCTTGCTGTATAACCAACTACTTTACCTTTATATGTAAATGGTAATATAAATCTTTTATTTACTCTTCCATGCTGTTTACTAGGACTCCACATAAATCTAGAATCTGTTACATCGAATCCTCGATCTGTTAAGTATGCTACTGCTTCTGTCCAATCTGCATTTGGCTCTGTAAATTCCATAAAAGGTTTTGCATCATCAGGAAGTTTTTTCTCATCCCAATCAATAACTAAATTTTTACGTTTTTCAGTTTTTATTAATAATGTTTCTACGTCTTGTTCACGTAATAGTTCTAACTGTATACGTTGTATATCACTCTCATCAGCACCAAGTGTAACTAACAAGTTTTTTAACCTTACTGTAATTTTACTTTGTGGACTCCAACCTGTTTTATAGTTGCAATTAAAACAATTATACTGAAATTTATCATCATCAAATAAGAACCCACCTCTGCCTTTCTTATCTGGTCTTGCTTGTCCATTACGTACACACATAGGACAGTTACCGCTAATCCAACCACTAGGGCTAGACCGCCAATTAACCGGAACCAGAGTTCTCACGTATTCATTCATTAAAGCCATGTGTATATATTACACTCTAACTATAACTTTGTCAAGTGTTCCTGTAGGTTGAGTGTGTTTTGTTCTAATATATTTGACATTTGTACGGAATGTCCATGGATCTATGCCAGTGTGCCCGTTATATGGGTAGAATGGTTGTGTATATGTACCTAATGTAATATCAAACCAATCATCTTCTGTTGGGTTATCGCTTAATGCACCCTGTACCCAAAAGTTACCAGTATATCCTGTTCCGTAAACAGCAATAGTAATAAGACCGTTTGGCTTATTATAATAACCAGTTGCACGTAATGCACTACTAAAGTAATATGTGTCTGTGTTGATTATTTGTGTAGTAAATGAATCATTAATTTGTGTAGTAAGTGGTAATGCATCGCCTTCTTCTGAACACTCAACTGTATAATTAGGTCTCATATTCAAATCACAATACATAGGAACTACTAAGCCCTTGTCAGTTGTGTAACTAAAAACTAAGTCATATAACCCTTGTGAAAATAAACTACTTTCACCACTAGTTATTACTACTTTCACAGATCCTGCATCATAATCAGTTATTATTGCTTTTTTACTTATTACTGTTGATCTATCGCCTCTGTCAATTAATGATACTTGCATTGTTGTACCATGAAGCATAATAGGTTTTCTATCTTGATTTTTTACAAAGAAGAAAAACTCAGTATCAAACCCACGAAATAGTTTTAAAAATCTATAATTAACTGGACTATTAACGGCAGTACCTTTAGCACTTGCATATTTTCCTAATCCTGGTGCTGAACCATGATCCTCTAATGCGTATAATTCGCCTGTTTGGTTTATATTATATGTTGTTCCGTAATTTGACATGTGTTAGACTCCTGTATTGTATTTATCAAATACTACCAGATTTTGAAAGCATAAATAGATGTAATGCAAACGAAACATCAGAAACTCTTGGACGAATATCCGTTCCTTACTGTAGTAGAGTATGCTAGCAATGAGTATCTTGGTATAATTCAAAACATAGATAACCATGTTGCTAGTATGTATGTCTACGATCGATTAAACGAAACCTCAGAAAAAGCAAAGTTCTTAGCACTTGGCGAAGAATGGTGGTGGGAAACTAATAGAAAGTTACCTATTAATATTGCATTACTTAATAGATGGAATTTCCAATATTGTGTACAAAGTTTTAATGTTAAACAAATGGACGTAATTGCAGGGCCTGAAGTAAGATTAAGTAATAGCATTACTAAACGTATCAAACGCAGAAGTATTAATCTTGTAAAGAAAAACCAGTAGCAAGCATATTTAATTGTAATACAATAGCCATTGCATATGCATGGGCATGTGCTTTCTTAAAATAGTAGTCGCCATTTGTAGGCTTTATCCATACTTCATTATTAATGGTATTCCAATCTTTACCAATTAAATATCTTTTGGCTGGTCTAATTACTGCTAATACTGCGGCCATTTGTTCTACACTCTTAGGTTTCATCTGCCCAACAACACCAAAGTGTTTATGAATATGAAAACATTGTTCTACAACTTCTTTGTGTTCTAACAATTCCCACATTGGTTCCATTGCTAGTAAATCATCTAATTGTTTCTTAGATTCAATCTTTTTATATAAGCCAACGTTAAGTATATCAATTTTAAAATATCCCATACTTTCAGCTTCTTTGTGATCAATTGTAGACATACCTGTAAATGGATTGCTAGGAATGTCATGGAAGTATATACCAGTATTGTGCTTAACTTGCTTGTTATCACGTGCAATCATTGCTGGTATTCCATTAATAATATTAAGTAGCTTATCTCTATTTGCTACATCAATATCAATATCTGTGTTTACTATCATTTTGGATCCTCGTTGTTCATTTTATACAATAAAAAAATTGGTATTATAAAACAACATAATACAAAAAGCAAAGACCATATCATATAGTTGCTTGCTCCATTATTTCTTTTACCCATTTAGTATCTTGTGGGTTTACTTTCATTGCACGTTCCCAATAATCTATTTCTAAATAATCAGTAACCATTTTAATTTGTTCAGGATTAAATCTATCAATTAATCCTTGCGCCGCATTACTATTAAATAGTACCCATGGCGAAATCTTTCCACTACAAATATGAAATACTGCTAAATTAGGTGATACTATTTCAAAATAATTATTATATGTTGTATTGTTTTCTTTTGCCCAGTTTTGTAAAAATAGTATTGTACGTTCTACTGCCCTATCTACTGTCTCAGTTCTTAAACGTTCTTTCATCCATGATGTAAACTGTTTATCTTTACACCAATGGTCAAGTCTTACTTGGTTTCTTACTAACCAAGTTGCGTAAGCCGGAACATCATCGATACCAATGTCGCGACAATAATAACCAAACTTACAGAAGCCAATATAGTATTGACTCTTTGCAAAATCTTCGTAGCTTTTTTCATTCTTTGAATTTGTTCCTATTTTATAAAATAATTGAAATGCTCTAAAACCAAGTTGAACATGTTGTTCTCCTTTTTGCATAAATCTACGTTTCTGTTCACACATATGAACAGCTAGTGTACTTTCTTTTTTAAATGTTTTAGAACAGTATCCGCATTTATACATTAACAGTTTCCTTTTTCCAGAAAGGATCAGTCCAATTCTCTTTTAAGTTTTCTGGTCTACTAACTTTCATAGTATATAACGAGTTATTAATCAAGTCAACATATTTTTCTGTTGGTTGTCCAGTCCATGGAGCACCTATACATAATGTGACTTTTTCTTCTGTACCTGGCTCAAGTGCATGTGGATGACTACCATCCAATACATATGTAGTATAATTTTGTGGAATATAAACTTTATTATCTTTCTTATCTATAAAATACAATTTATCAACATTACCGTTTAACACGATTCTAAATTTATGTTGCAGTGATCCTATTTCATCAACCTTACTATCTAAATGTACATTTAATCCATAGTTTGCTGGCGTTCTTAAAATAGTAACTCTGCCAACTGGTTCCATCCATGGAAATACTTTTTCTTTTAAAAGTTTTTGTGTAAATGTCCAATTCTGTGCAGGTTTGGTATATGCAAACTCTCCATATCTTGTATTTTTGCCTTCTGCTTGTCCGCCAAGTTGACCTTCTGCATTAAATACAGGTAGCATCTTGCATCCACGAAATTCGTTATAATGCCAGTAACTATCATCAACTGACATTACTTCATTATACATAGCTTTTCTATCTTCATCTGTTATATTTAGATCTAAAGCCGTAAACGTCATTTTAATAATTCTTTTATTTGTTTTTTATCTAGCCCGTACTCTTCAAAAAGATCTTTCCAATCATCTTTTGTTTTAGTACTAATAAATATCTCTACTTCATCATCATTTAAATGACTATAATTTTCAACTACCCACTTTTGAATCTTATTCTTTTTCATTGCCTTACCTGGTGGTAGCCATGGATGAAATGTAGTCTTACCTAATCCAACTAATTGCATCAGTTGATACTGCAATTGTGGATGTTTACGTAATTTGTTAAAGTGTACATTAACTACTTCATTAGTCCATTCTAAATAATGTTCAGTAAACATCTTGTCTCCACAACTACTAGTATAACGCATAAGTAGCCATAAGCCAAGTTTGTTTTTCTCTTCATCAGTTAAACTATCATACCAAGTTCTATCTTTAGTATCAATAGATCTCATCTCTTCTTTGATGTTTAGTTTATTT
>Ga0206677_10000166_pt1 | contig 59486 bp, 55 predicted proteins | sample M130m12015metaG_FD_155475 | JGI IMG/M metagenome (GOLD analysis project Ga0206677, IMG submission 155475) | Ammonia-oxidizing marine archaeal communities from Monterey Bay, California, United States - M1 30m 12015 | ecosystem: Environmental > Aquatic > Marine > Intertidal zone | place: USA... | reverse complement strand
CTTAAATATCAATTTACGGAGCTTTATTTTTTGATTCTTGTTGCAATAGGCTGCAACTTGATCAAAGAAGTTAAATGTCATTGTCCCATTGCATCATATATCCCGAACGTTTTTGTCTTGTTTTTTTCGTAAAAATTCTTTGGATTTGTTCAATGCAATACCGTAAATCCAAGTCGATAGCTTTGATGTACCATTAAAATTCTCAAGGGAGGTGCAGACGCTTGTAAATACTTCTTGCGTGACATCCTCCGCATCCTCGAAATGTCGAACGATATTCATGCATGTATTAAAAGATCTGAGTTGCATATTTTTCTATGAGATAGAGAAAAGCTTCATCCTTATTTTTCATGTAAAGTTCAAGAAATAATAGATCCTCTAAGTTCATCTTAGTGGCAATTTACAATTATTGCTTGTATTGCGCGACACCGCATCACTTTTTGTACTTTTAAAGAATGAAATTATTCGTCAAGTTTATTTGTTTCTTTATTGCTTTTGGCTGTGTATCTGATGTTAAAAATGAGAAAAGCTCGGATAAGTATTTATCCAGTAATAAGTCTCCTTTTATTGCTCAATTGACTGAGCTTTCAGATTTGGATTACCCTGATAATCCAGATGTAATGGTACGACACAAAAAGTACACAACGTCTGTTATGGAATCCATTCAGTTTATCGAAGGGATTAATAGTTTTGATCTATTAATTCACCCTACAAACAAAGATGATGATACGGTCTTTTTGAATGCGATACATTTAATGGAGTTTATGCCTACAGTTCCTGAGTATGCGAAAGATAATAGTTACATGTCATTAATTTCAATCGTAAACCAAGAGTGGAATAGGAATCAAGTGAAATGGGTAGGTACTAATTTAGATGCTGTTTTTAACGGAGCTGTGGTAAATGGTGAGTCAATTACTCGAGTCGATATCGCTAGGAATTGTTTGGAGTCGTACCTTTGGGAGTTGTTTTTTTATGCTGAAGAAGATGGTAAAGACAAAGTGTTCTATCATGGCTGGTTTAACTTTCCAAAGAACCTCTATAAAGAATTGTTCGAGAGGAGGAATACACAAGATTTCAAGAATTATCGGGAGTATTTAGAGCATTGGAAAACACCACCAAGCAAAGTTCTAGATTTAAATAACATTCGGACGATTCAGGAAAAATGGGATGTTACTTTTATAACAGAAAGCCTCAATGACTCGATGTATCCAATTCGCGGTGAGCGCAAGAAGAAAGAGATTGAGATAATTTATCCCAAAACGTATACAAAGATTGCTGATTTCCAAACTGATTCTGCTCGATTTGCAACATTTTCTAGTCCGGGATTTTACAACCGCCGTGAACCGCGAAAAACACAATTAGGACGATTTAAAATACTCAAGAAAGTTGAGCGCTGCTTGTCAGAAAATCGTGGTGAAGTTCTTGATGAATTGCATTTTATTTTTGAGCGAGAGAATGGAGAGCAAACACAATTTATTTTCGGAGGGTTAAAGCTCGATAGTTTGCCAAAATTAAGTGTTACTGAGGCGAACTCTGGAAATCAATATTCAATGGGTATTGGAAACCATCCGTTTTATGAAGACGTTGTTGCACATGAATCTCAAAGTAGTCGCTCAAACCCTTATTTTGGGGTACTATTGGATGAGGAGGGAAAATGGCTTGATAGCCACGAAATAGGAATCGATGGTCCATTGCTACATTTGAGTGAAGATGGAGAAACACTTCACGTTTGGTTGCTTTCATTTGAGCGTCATGCGTTGGTAGGGCACTACTCCTTGCCTTATAAACCCAAATTTTAGTTTTTAAGAGCTCATTGAAATGGTGTTCCAAATACAATTATGAAAGAATTCACCATTCAAAACATCTCACACTATTTTTGCCTAAAAAAACAGTTGCAAGGAAGCTTGACGATTTAATTTTTGTCAAAAGATAAAGTTTGTTTGTTCTGTTCGTCAGCTGCTCAGTATGATTAGTTGTCTCTTTGAATTAAGAATTCAGCCAGTGCGATCAGAGTTGCTTTGTGTTTGTCATTTATAGCAATTTTCTCAAGCGAATCCATTGCTGTATCATAATAGTTGTGCATCATTTGTTTGCAAGCCTGACGCACTTGCAGGTGGTCAAACAATTCTCTCGTACGTTTTACTTTTAATCCGATGTCTTGTTCGTTGTGGAGTTGTTTAAGAATTTCTTTTTGCTCTAGTGTTACTTTGCTTACTGCCGTGAGGTAAAGTAATGTTTTTTTATTCGCAATCACATCTCCACCCACTTGTTTTCCAAATTTATCCGGATCAGCATACAGGTCAAGAATATCATCCTGAATTTGAAATGCAATACCAATATTTTGTCCAAAATCGTAAATATATTGTTGATTTTCTTCTGATGCTCTAGCAACCAAAGCTCCCATTTTTAGGGAGGCTCCAAGCAATACTGAAGTTTTTAGACGAATCATTTCGATGTATTCCGAAATAGTTACGTCATGGCGAGATTCGAAATTCATATCCATTTGTTGGCCTTCACATACTTCAACAGCTGTCGTATTGAATAGATTTAGCACTTCAGGGAGTATTTCCGGGGACGATTCACTCAATAATTGATAGGCTTTTATCAGTAGTACATCTCCAGATAAGATTGCAATATTTGGATTCCACTTTTCATGAACTGTTGGCTGTTTTCGTCGCACAGGAGCGGCATCCATAATGTCGTCATGGATCAGCGAGAAATTGTGAAAGACTTCCATAGAGAGCGCCTGAGGAATTGCAGTTTGTTTGGAACCTCCAAACATTTCATTCCCAAGAAGGGTTAAAATCGGTCGTATTCGTTTTCCTCCAAGAGTCATGAAATAGCGTAACGGATCATAAAGTTCGACAGGGGAGTTTGGAAAGTTCATCTTGCCCAACTCAAAATCAATAAATTCAGTATACGATTTTAAAGCATTCATGTTGTTGGATCTTTACTTTTATTCTTAGCGATAGGGTGATCTGGATTTTCCTCAACATCCAAATGCTCCCAGTCGATATCTGACTCTTCTGCGTAAGCATCAAAATAAGGCTCTTCAAATGATTTTGTTGTAATTCTTCTTTCCAAGGAAAGGAGTAGTGATGGGAGGAGCAATAGATTGGTAATCATTGCTACTAATAATGTCAATGACACGAGTAAACCAAGAGCTTTTGTTCCACCAAATTGAGAGAAAGAGAACATTATAAATCCGCAGAACAGAATGATTGACGTGTAGAACATTCCGAGCCCTGCTTCTCTAACGGCCATAATTGCGCACTTTTTCAGATCCCATTGTTGGGCCTTTAGCTCCTGGCGATATTTTGCTAAATAATGTATGGTATCGTCAACAGAAATACCAAATGCAATTGAGAATACCAATAGGGTCGATGGTTTTAGAGCGATTCCGAACCACCCCATAATTCCTGCGGTAAATAACAATGGTATAAAGTTTGGCATCAAAGAAACCAGTACCATCCTCCAAGATCTGAAAAGGATCGCCATTAAGATGGCAATCGCAAGAATGGCAAAAAGTAAACTTGTGAAAAGGTTAATGACCATATACTTTGTTCCTTCAGATGCGACGATGGATGTACCCGTGAAGGTTATATCGAAGTATTCATTATCAATTGCCTCACGCAAGTTGGATTTGAAGTTCTTTCCCTTGTATTCTGCTCTTAAGAATTCTTCCGGGCTCATGTCATACTCCAGTTGATCTTTATTGTTATTGATATATTTTTCTGAGAGACAATTGGCAATTGCGTTGTTGTTTAAAAGAATAGAGTCAATGTATTTTGGATTTTTTCTTTTTGAGTACTTCGAGTAGTACTTTTCAATAGATGTCCGATTGGGATTAAATATTGAGTCAATCCGTGTTTTAATATTTTCAACTTTATCGCTAACCTCATATGAGCCAAGATCTTTCATTTGACATCTTATCCGAAGAATATGATTTGACGTATCCACAAGTTCTGTGATTGATATGCCAACACCTTTCGCATCTTGGATGTAAGAGCTATCCAGGTACCTTTTTATTTTAGCCAAATGGTTACGTCTCGTTATTATTCGATATTGACTTGAATCGTTATCAAAATAAGCCATGTTTGCCGCCTTTAACGCATCAACATATGAAAGTGATTTCGAGAATAAAGTGTCATTTTTAAAAATATTCTGAGCTGATTCTATGGCATACCAGGTTGACTTTTTATTTAGACGTGATTTTTCTTTGTAGTCAATTAGAACTTCAAATGGAATAATACCGCCGAACTCAGCTTGCATAAAATTCATGTCTTTGAGTATTGGATGGTCTTTTGGCAGGTCACTCGACAGATTCCCTGTAGCTGTAATTTTAGTTAAACCAACAACAGATAAGATAATTACTGCGGCTGTTGTAATATAAACCCATTTTCTGTGATAGAGCACGATATTTACAAGGCTGTCTAGCAGACCAACAGCAAGTTTTCTTTCAAGATGCTTTAGATGTCTTTGTTTGGGTGTCTTTGAAAAAGAAACGATAATTGGCAATATCGTCATTGATAAAATGAACACCATCATAATGTTTATCGATGCCGTGATTCCAAATTGCATCAGTTTTGTTGAGTTCGTAGTTACAAACATCAAAAATCCAAGCGAGGTTGTTAGGTTGGTTAGGAAAGTAGCAGTACCAATTTTTCTGATTACACGAGTTAATGCTTTGGCTTTATTTCCGTGCTGTTTGACCTCTTGATGGTATTTCGTTAGAAGGAAAATGCAGTTTGGAACACCGATTACAATCATGAGCGGCGGTATAAGCGCCATAATGATTGTAATGTTGAAGTTAAGCGCTCCAATTGTGCCCATCGACCATACCACGGCAATCGCCACAACAAGGTTACAAATAAATACCACTCGGAAAGATCGAAAAAAGAAATACATCAGGAGCGAAGTCATCAAAAGCAGTAGTGCAATGAAAATATACATTTCCTTGAGTACTCGCTTACCTATAACCACCCGCATATGGGGCATTCCGGCGTATCGAGGACTACCGAAATATTGCTCGTACGACGATGCTAATTTTTCAACATCTAATACAACATTTGCTTTCTTTTGGTCCGTAATGAAGTTCTCATCTACTTGAACCATCATTAGAGATACGTTCCCTTTCTCGTTATAGAGCAATCCTTTGTAAAGAGGGTTGTTTCTGATTTCCGTTCTGATTGAGTCAATTGACTTTTCTTCAAACTTAGTATCTGAAAAAATACGATGCGCTTCAAATTTTTGTTTCTCACGATTGTTGTGAACTGAGAATAGAGTAGCTTCAGAAATTACCGCTTTTATTCCATCCATTTGAAGAATAGAGTCTCCCAATTCTTTCCACTTCGAGAAGTTTGTTTCCGTGTAAAGCGAGTCAGTCTCGATTGAAATAATAAGCGAGCCACCATCTTCTCCAAAGAGCTCTTTGAATTTGTCGTAGTCTATTTTTGCATCAGCATTATTGGGAAGAAGAATTCCGTACTTGTTGTCCAACTCTAAACCTGTTACGGCATGATAACCGAAAAACGTAGTTAATAGAGTAAGAGCACCGATGATGATAAATCGATTTCTTAGTAGAATATTAGCAATAGTTTGCCACATTAAGAAATGTCTTTGTTTGTAAGCAGCTAAAGGTAGTATTTAAAATTAAGGTCTCAAAGAAATTGATAAGGGAATGCGGGTTGAGATATTTTGATAATTCATGTTTCTTAATTTGCCCTTTGACGGTAGTTTTGATTACTAAAAAAAGCTCCAATTGGCAGCGTATTTAAAACCCTTTTGCGTCGAGTATATTTGCCATTTTTTGTTGCAATTTTCGCGCTGCTTTTTGTGCTTTTTCTGAAAAGTCTTTTCCTTGGGATGCATATATTATGCCACGTGATGAGTTCACCAGTAAACCACAATCATCATTCCAGCCATGTTTGGCAACATCTTCAAGAGAACCGCCTTGTGCCCCAACACCTGGAACCAAGAAAAAATGTTTAGGAGCAATTTTACGCACTTCTCCAATACCCTCTGCTCGCGTGGCTCCGACAACGTACATTAGATTTTCTTCAGTTCCCCAATCTTGAGATTTCTGAAGTACTTTTTTGTAGAGTTCTTCATTGTTTGCATCTATTGTGAACTGAAAGTCCAATGCTCCCTGGTTCGAAGTCAATGCAAGCAAGATCACCCATTTGTTTTTAAATTCAAAAAAAGGTGTCACGCTATCTTCTCCCATATACGGTGCTACGGTAACAGCGTCAGCACTTAGATGATTAAAAAAGGTATCCGCATAGTAGCGTGATGTATTCCCAATATCTCCACGTTTTGCATCGGCAATTGTAAAAATGTCTTTCGGGATATATTCCAAGGTTTTCTTTAATGATTCCCAGCCTTTTGGGCCGTGACATTCATAAAATGCAGTATTTGGTTTGTAGGCTACGCAAAAGTCTTTGGTAGCATCAATTATCGCCTTGTTGAACTCAAAAATAGGATCTTCTTTCTGTAAAAAATACTCAGGTATTTTTGTAAGATCAGTATCAAGTCCAACGCAAAGGAAAGAACGTTTCAGTTTGATTTGTTCGATAAGTGCTGCTCTAGTCATGTTTATTTCCGTTCTGCAATTTTCATTCGTTTTCTCCCTGCAGTTTTTCTGCATTTTCAGCCATCTTCAGTGCATCAATCATTTCTTGAATATCACCATTCATAAAGGCGTCAAGTTTGTACAATGTTTTATTGATTCGATGATCCGTTATTCGTCCTTGTGGGTAATTGTATGTTCTAATCTTTGCCGATCGATCCCCTGTAGATACGAGTGATTTACGGTGATCTGCACGTTCAGCTTGTATTTTATCCAACTCAATCTGATACAGTCTTGAGCGAAGCATTGATATTGCTTTTTCAAAGTTCTTGTGCTGTGATCGTCCATCTTGACATTCGGCTACAACTCCAGTTGGAATGTGTGTTAACCGGATCGCTGATTCTGTTTTATTGACATGTTGTCCACCTGCACCAGATGCACGGTAGGTATCACGCCTTACATCTGCCATATTGAGGTCGAAATCTACTTCTTCAGCTTCCGGAAGTACAGCAACGGTGATCGCTGATGTGTGAACACGACCTTGAGATTCTGTTTCGGGCACACGTTGAACGCGGTGGACACCTGATTCGAATTTTAGCACACCATATGCCGCAGCGGCATCAATGTTCATTGTGATTTCCTTGTATCCTTTCACGGTTCCTTCATTCGTGTTTACGACCTCATAGCTCCAACCACGCTCCTTAAAGAACATCGTGTACATTCGAAAGCAATCCTCAACAAAGATACATGCTTCATCGCCTCCAGTTCCAGCACGCAATTCCATAATTGCACTCTTTTCGTCTTCTGGATCTTTCGGAATTAGCATCATTCGCACTGTTTCTTCCATTTCTGGCCGCTGTGTTTCTAGGGTGTCAATTTCAGCTTTTGCCATTTCGCGCATCTCTGGATCTGTCTCTTCCTTCAACAATTCTTTTGAGCTGTTGAGGTTGTCGATTAGACTTTTGTAATCTTTGTATACTGCAACAATTTCTTCAAGATCTTTGTATTCCTTGTTTAATTTCACATAGCGGTTCATGTCCGCGATGATATCTGGATCGACAATTAATGTTCCAACCTCAATGAATCGGATATTGATGGCTTCAAGTTTTTGCAGTAAATCGTTCATTTCTTAGTATATGAACTCACCGTATGGTGAATTAATCGTTAATTTTTTACCCTCGCTCGCTTCTACACGTCCAACAATTTTCGCCTCGATATTGAAAGATTTTGAAATTGCAATAATCTCATTTGCGACTTGCTCAGGGACATATATTTCCATCCGGTGACCCATATTGAAGACTTTGTACATTTCTTTCCAGTCCGTACTTGATTCTTTTTGAATCAACTCGAACAATGGAGGAATCTCAAATAAATTGTCTTTGATGACGTGAACATTTTCTACAAAATGGAGCACTTTTGTTTGAGCACCGCCAGAACAATGGACCATTCCATGAATATCATTTCTATGTGTATCAAGGATTTGTTTGATAACGGGAGCGTAGGTTCTCGTTGGCGAAAGTACTAGTTTTCCAGCATTGATCGGAGCATTCACATCTTCCGTCAATGATTTTGAACCGGAGTATACCAAATTACTTGGAACAGAGGGATCAAAACTTTCAGGATATTTTTCCGCTAACTCTTTTTTGAACACATCGTGTCGAGCAGACGTTAAACCGTTGCTGCCCATTCCGCCGTTGTATTCAGTTTCGTATGTTGATTGCCCAAATGAGGCCAATCCTACAATTACATCACCATCCTGAATGTTATGATTCGAAATTACGTCGGAGCGCTTCATTCTACAAACAACAGTTGAATCCACAATAATTGTTCTTACTAAATCACCAACATCAGCAGTTTCTCCTCCTGTTGAGTGAATCCCAATACCTTGCGCCCTCAGGTCTGTTAAAATCTCTTCAGTACCATTGATTATTGCTGAAATTACATCACCCGGAACAAGATTTTTATTACGCCCAATGGTAGATGACAAAAGGATATTGTCGGTTGCTCCTACACAGAGGAGATCATCGATGTTCATGATCAGGGCATCTTGTGCAATCCCCTTCCAAACTGAAATATCGTTGGTTTCCTTCCAGTACATGTAGGCAAGCGAGGATTTTGTTCCTGCACCATCTGCGTGCATTACCACGCAATAGTCCTCATCTCCGCTTAAATGGTCCGGAACGATTTTACAAAACGCTTGTGGGAACAATCCCTTGTCAACGTTTTTGATTGCGTTGTGAACATCTTCTTTTCCTGCTGAAACGCCACGTAGATTATATCTTGTATCTGCCATAATAAAACGTAAGATGCAAAATTAGCAAATCTATGGTAGTTTGGGGTGTAAAGTGTAGAGTTTGTTGTGAAATATGAATATATATTTCGCCGAGTGAAACAAGAAGTTACTCGATAACTTAACGCAGCGATTAATTGGATTTTCAAAAGAAATATTTGGTGGGTTTAAGGTTCTGGATGCGCGAGTATTTCGATTGATTACAATCTGAATTATATTCTGTTGTTTTATGGTTTTTGATCGAAAGCGACATTAAACTGTGCATCCATAATAAATCGTCCTTCAATTTTTTGCTGATCCTTCGGGTTTGTAATCCCTTTAATCCAGTTTGTTTTTTTCTTTTTAATCAGATCGTTCAGCTGGTTGTCACTAAGTTTTTTGCCCATTAGTTCAAAAGGAACCTTAAAGCCACACACTTTAAAGTTTGCGCATCCAATTGCCGTGTTGCCTTTCATTAATTTATTTGAGTTGCATTTAGGACAATCCGTCTCATCAAAAGAGATTGTTTTTTTTATACGTTTTTTAGGTATTGCGGTCTTCTTTTCTGCTGTGTTGAAAAATTGCATTGGACGGTGCGTGTTGAAAATCACCTCATCAGTGATCGCTCGAACCATTGAATATAATTCTTGCTTGAAAACGTCTAAGTTGTATTCTCCTTTTTCAATCAAACGAATTTTTCTTTCCCAATCGCCCGTGAGTTCAGCGCTTTTTAACAGCTCATTTTGAATCGTATCAATGAGCGCAATACCTGTTGGTGTAGCGATTAGATTTTTTCGTTTTTTTTCAATGTACTTTCTTCGGAATAAGGTTTCAATTATGTTTGCTCGAGTTGATGGGCGTCCAATCCCATTGTCTTTCATTAGTTCGCGCATCTCATCATCTTCGACATGTTTTCCCGCAGTTTCCATGGCCCGCAGTAACGTGGCTTCAGTAAATTGTTTGGGAGGGGATGTTTTTCCTTTATGGATTGATGGTTCATGCGGTCCTTTTTCTCCTTCGTCGAAATGAGGCATTATTTTTTCTTCATTCTTTTCTTCATTCTTGTTTGCGGACGTGTAGAGTTTTCTCCAACCAAGTTTTAGGATTTGTTTCCCTGTTGCTTTGAATTGAAGATCACCTACTTTCCCTGTAACGGTTGAGTTGGAAACAATACATGGAGGATAAAATACAGAAATGAACCTTCGAACAATTAAGTCATAGATATGTTGTTCAGCAGAGGTAATCCCAGAAGAGACCACTCCTGTTGGAATGATGGCATGGTGATCTGTAACCTTTTTATCGTCAAAAACTGTCTTTGATTTTGGGATTGGTTTTTCAAGAAGTTCTTGGGTGTATCTGGTGTAGTATTGAAGCCCCTTTAGTATGTTCGGGATTTTGGGATGTAGGTCTTCCGTTAAATAGGTTGTATCGACCCTCGGGTAGGTTACTAACTTTTTTTCGTAAAGTCCTTGAATAAGTTTTAGTGTTTCATCTGCTGAATAGCCATGTTTTTTGTTTGAATCAACTTGCAAAGAAGTTAAATCATAGAGTCTTCGATTGCCTTCTTTGCCTTCTTTTTGCTCGAAAAATGTTATTTCAAATTCTTTGTCCTTGAGGTAATCTAGGCCGTTTTTTGCTTTTTCTTCTGATTTTAATCTAGGGATTTGACAATTAAATTCCTGAGTTTTATAATTTGTTTTTAGCTCCCAATATTCCTGTACATTAAAGGATTCGATTTCTTTGTAACGCTGCACAATCATCGCGAGTGTTGGAGTTTGCACCCTCCCAATTGAAAGTGTCGATTTTCCTCTCCCAAACTTTTTTGTAAACAGACGAGTTCCATTGATTCCAAGCATCCAATCTCCAATTGCACGTGCACTTCCGGCAGCATAGAGGTTGTCGTATTTCGTTGCGTCATGGAGTTTTGCGAATCCTTCTTTTATGGCTTCTTCGGTCAATGAAGAAATCCACAAGCGTTTCATGGGTACGTTGCATTTTGCTTTCAGTAACACCCAACGTTGAATCAATTCTCCCTCTTGTCCAGCATCCCCGCAATTGATCACCTCCTCACAATTTTGGACGAGTCGTGCAATCGTATTGAATTGCTTTTCGACACCTTGATTCTGAATGAGTTTAATTCCAAAATTATCGGGTACGATTGGAAGATCTTCCAGTTTCCAGTACTTCCAATTTTCTTTATAATCGTGAGGTTCTTTGAGTGTGCATAAATGACCAAAAGTCCACGTCACCTGATAACCGTTACCTTCATAGTAACCATCGTTGCGAATCTTTGCGCCAAGCACTTCGGCGATATCTTTTGCAACACTTGGTTTCTCGGCAATACAGACTTTCATTTCTTTCGTGCGTGAGGGGATATTAATAATTCAATTGTACTATTTTCGATATACAAACTACCTTTTTTAGCTCAACGTTTCGTGTACTTTATAGTAGTAAAACTGGCTTTGTGTGTGTCGTTGATTTCTTGTTTTTGTAGTGTCTCTACATTCCATGATTTTAAATTAAACTCGGGAAAAAAGGTGTCCGCTCCATAGGTTTTATTAACATGTGTTATATACATTTCATCTACAATTCCGGCATCTAAGGCAAGCTTGTAAATTTCTCCCCCTCCAATGATGAATACTTTTTTGTCCGTTACATCACTCAGTTGCTCAATGCATGCATTCAAAGTATGAAATACCTTGCATCCTTCAGCAGAAAAGTTTGTGTTTCGAGTAAGAACAATGTTTTCTCTATTGGGAAGCGGCCGAAATCGTTTGGGGATTGATTCAAAATTTTTCCTACCCATAACGACAATTTGATTTTGAGTCGTTTCTTTAAAGAATTTCATGTCATTGGGAAGGTGCCACATCAAGTCGTTATTTTTCCCGATGCCTCTCTCCAGATCCATTGCTACGATTAGTGCTGCTTTCATTCGTTTATTACTTCAATTGTTCCAGGTGTTACTTTTACCAATTTTAAATCATGCATTCCACAGTCTTTCATAAATTGAGCATTGCCCAATGCTTGTGATTTTGTATCACAGACTCCCGAAAGAATTGTGTTATTTCCCTTAGTATCAATCGTCTCGTGGAGGTATGGCGCCAGTTGATCGTCTAGCAATAGATCATCATTTGTTGACGACAGTGCGACAGAATAGTACATACTCAATAGCTTTGTGTAAAGTTTTCCTATATCGGAAGTTTTCTCAATTATTATTTCTGATGATCCACGGTTATGCTTTGTGAAGAGCTTGCGGCTATCCTCAAAGAAATTCTTGTAATGAGTTGTATTTTTTTCATCTAAAAAAGAGTTCCTTATTGTATTGTATTCAAAGTCAGGGAGTATGTAATATTGAGTGACTTCACCTTCCTTTTTCTTGAGTACATAAACGAGGTAATGTTCAACGTTTTTAATTGCAATTTGTTGCCCTTCTTTTTTAATCGTAGCGCCAACCATTAGTCCGCCTCTTGTAGGTCGTGTTTGCATGTTGGATACAAAGTTCCCGAGTGACCAGACAGTTAACTTGTCAGCATTGTTTATTTTCTTTCTCACTATTGGTTGCACTACGTGAGGGTGTCCTCCGATCACCATGTCAACGCCATTTCTGTAGCACATTGCCTCGTATGTTTTTTGGTAGCTGTTAGGGAGAAACTTATATTCTAATCCCCAGTGCATATTACAGATGATATAGTCTGCCCCACGTTCTTTTGCTTTTTTAATGTCTGACTTTATAATTGTGCTGTCAATGTAGTTGATGATGAGCGGTTTGTTCACTTCAAGTCCATTTGTCCCGTATGTATAGTTCAGCATTGCAATTTTCATGTCGTTTGCTTCAATCATGAGTGGGTATTTTTCGTCCCGTTCAGCTTGACTTCTAAAAGTGCCAGTATGTCTTACTCCCAATTCATCCAAGCGATCTAGCGTGCGAATAACTCCATTTTCTCCGCGGTCGCATGAGTGATTATTGGATGTTAAGATGACATTGAATCCTGAATTGATCAATGTTTCTGCCAGTTCATCTGGAGCTGAAAATTGGGGGTAACCTCGGTAGGGTTTTCCTGCAAGTGTTACTTCAAGGTTTGCTATTGCAATGTCGAAAGTGTTGATAATTGGCTTTACAAACTTAAAACCGTCTTCGTATTCATAACTGTTATTTGTTGCGTTGTATGCAGCTTCAATTTGACCATCATGTTGCATGACATCGCCCACAAACAATAAGGAAACTTCATTATTTTGCGCAACAACGAGTATGGGGGAAAGGAAGCATGAGCTAAACAGCCACAACACCCTTAATGTGCGGGTGTGGATCATAATTGATAAGTTCGAAATCATCATATTTAAAACTAAAAATATCTTTTACGTTAGGATTGATTTTCATAGTTGGTAATGGTCGGAAATCTCTACTCAATTGGAGGTCGACCTGTTCCAGGTGGTTGCTGTAGATGTGAGCATCTCCAAAAGTGTGTACAAAATCACCCAGCTTCAAATCGCAGACTTGTGCAAGCATCATTGTAAACAATGCATATGACGCAATGTTAAAGGGAACACCTAAAAATGTGTCGGCACTTCGTTGGTACAATTGACAACTCAATTTACCATCAGCCACATAGAATTGAAAAAGAGTATGGCATGGAGGAAGTGCCATATTGTCAACGTCAGCTACGTTCCAAGCGGAAACAATATGTCTTCTTGAGTCAGGATTGTTTTTCAATGCATGTACCAATTTGGTTATTTGATCTATTGTCCCACCTTTTCCATCAGGCCAAGAACGCCATTGATGTCCATATACGGGGCCAAGGTTTCCATCTTCGTCGGCCCATTCATCCCAGATTCGGACGTTGTTGTCCTTTAGATATTTGATGTTCGTATCTCCATCAATAAACCAAAGAAGTTCATGAATTATTGATCTTAGGTGCAGTTTCTTTGTAGTCACACATGGAAACCCATCGTTGAGGTTAAAGCGCATTTGATATCCAAAAACAGATGTTGTTCCTGTTCCTGTGCGGTCCTCTTTTTTTGTTCCATTGTCGAGAATATGCCTTAATAGATCGTGATATTGCTTCATGCTGTTTTTTCATTTTTAACCGACTCGAATTTAATTTTTTTCAGGGATAATTAGAAGTGAATGTTCGTAAGTGGTGCGAATGGTTAATAAATTATCATCGAAATGCGTTTTGATGGCTTCCATTTTAATTTGTTATCTTAGTTCTATGGGTAAGTATATCATTTTCGTATTGCTTCTTCTTCCTGTTTTTACCTTTGGTCAGAGAAAGTCAGATTTGAAGCGCAAGTACTTTGGGGCTTATGAGGGAGTGATACCTGGTTACCGTATGGAATCCTCAGAAGATATGATGTTTGTTTCAGGGGCGTCTATTCGGATAGAAATCGAAAAGTCGAAGCTTCATATTCGAATTGGTCAATACCTCACGAGTGGCACATATGAAGTGCTTTTTATCGCAAAAAAGTACTATTTATTAGATGTTAAGATTGATGGTCAGCTTGCAACGGAGCGCATCATGGTTTACAAACGGGGGAAAAAGCTCTCACGAGATGGAATGTATCCGCAGCCAATAGCAGAATTGAGTAAAATCAAACGATGAATCTTTATGTTTGAAGGGGCAGTTTTAGTCGAAACGTTGTTCCTGCGCCAATTGCACTTTTAACGGATATTTGTCCTTTATGTCCGTCAATTATTGTCTTTACATAATACAATCCAAGTCCGAACCCTTTTACATCGTGTAAATTTCCTGTGGGTACCCGATAGAATTTATCGAAAATCATTTTTAGATTTTCTCGTTTGATACCAATTCCATTGTCAGTAACTTCAATCACAAAGTATTTGGCATCTTGTTCTGTTTTTATTACAATTTGAGGTGTGTCTGTGCAGTATTTAAAAGCATTATCAACTAAATTGTGTAGTACGTTTGAGATGTGCACTGGGTCAACGGTAATTTCGTCACTCTGGGCGTTTAATTGCAAATTGATACACTTTCCCGTTTCATTTTGGTTGAAATCAAAATTGTGTTTGAGTTCTTCAAGGAACTCGTGAATATTAAACGCTTCTTTTTCCAAAATGACATCGTGCTTGTCCATTTTTGCGATATTTAAAACACGTTCAACTTGGTGCTCCAATCGTTTGTTTTCTTTGAATATTAAACCTGCGTATTTTTGAATTTTTTTGGGATCAAGGTTGCTGTCGGTTTTCATGATCATTTCACTGCAAAGTCCAATGGACGAAATTGGTGTTTTTAGCTCGTGCGTCATGTTGTTAATAAAGTCTGTTTTGACTTCCGAGAGTCTTTTTTGACGAATAATTACAAGCACCGAAAAACCAAAAAACACAAGCGTGGAAATTACAATAATCATTAAGTAGATGTACGGCGAATAGGTCTGTGGTTCGACTGATTTCGTTCTCAAATTTTTACGCAGTTTGACGGTAGGAAAATAAACAGTGAAATAATGTCCGTCTCGCTTCCATTGCAGTCTAGGTGTTTTTAGAACGAGTGTTGTGTCTGATTCAAATTCGGCCCCATTGTAGCGAACCATCGGATAAAATGAGATGGAGTCATTGAAGCAGTCGTAGATTCCAAATTGAAAATTGTAATAAAGATTGTTGTTGTACAGTTCGCGCTTGAGCCATGTTTCGAGTTGGTAAGCGTCTATATCTTCATTGAAATCAACCGTAAAATAGTTGGGTTCTAAGCGTTTTACAGATTCGTAAAGATCAGAACTGTCCGCATTCATTATTGTAATCCTGTGCAATACATTGGTCAAAGCAAGATGAGTTTGCTCTGTAAAATGAACCAAGCTTAAACTGTCTTCCCGCTCTTGGATTTTTATATTTTTTTTGAGGATTTCAATGTTTTTTTTCTGAAGTCCTTCAGTTCGGTTGATTGAAGCAAGCTGAATGAACAATATACTCGCAACGGAGATGACTCCCAAAATGATTACTGCATTAATTGTCTTTCTGTTCATGGTTTAAAGATAGACAAATTGAATTGCTTGGAATAGGAATCTATCGCCTAGAATCCATTTACGCCATTCACCGTTGTGTATTTTAATACGTTTTTCTTGTCCGGATGAATTCGAGCAAATGCGGACTGAACAGCAAGTGTACCTTCATGGAATCCACACAGGATCAATTTGAGTTTGTTCGTGTATGTATTCACATCCCCGATTGCGTAGATTCCCGGAATATTCGTTGAATAATCAAGTGTATTCACTTTGATTGCATTTTTCTCAATTTCTAGACCCCAATCTGCAATTGGTCCGAGACTCGGTTTCAAGCCGAATAGAGGGATGAAATGGTCTGTATCTTTTACGATTTCGCCTTGTGTTTTGTGTTTGATGGTCACATTTGACACACTGCCATTTCCATCAATTCCAACTACTTCAGCTTCAGTAATTAAATTTACTTTTCCTTCATCTGCCAAGTCCATAATTTGTTGCACAGAGTCCAAATGACCTCTAAAAGAAGCACGTCTATGGACCAGGGAAACCTCAGAAGCAATGTTGTTTTTCGCTAAATAGATTGCCCAATCCAGTGCTGAGTCTCCGCCTCCAGCAATTACGCAACGTTTGCTTTGGTAGAACTCGGGATCTTTGATAATGTATTCAACACCTTTATCTTCGAAGTTCTCTAATCCTTCGATAGGAGGTTTACGAGGCTCAAAGACACCAAGCCCTCCTGCAATCATCACGATTGGAGCAGAGTGTTTCGTTCCTTTGTTGGTTGTTACGATAAATTCGTTTTCCGATATTTTTTCAATATTGACAGCAGCTTCTCCAAGCGTGAATCCTGGGTTAAATGGCGCAGCTTGTTTTACAAGATTATCAACAAGGTCGCCAGCCAAAATTTCAGGGAACCCAGGAATATCAAAAATCGGTTTTTTGGGATAGATTTCTGAACATTGACCTCCAGGTTGAGCAAGTGAGTCAATAAGGTGGCAGCGCAATTTGAGTAGTCCTGCTTCAAATACTGTAAATAGACCTACGGGTCCTGCTCCGATGATGATGATATCGGTTTTAATCATTTCATTTGATTTTGAGTGCACAAATTTAATGAGGATTATTCGATTTATTGTTCATTCTATTCTATGATTTTATTTTTCAGATCGATGCCTTGGCACAAAAAGAATGAATGAAAGTTTGGGTTTGGTCTCTGCTCTAAGAATGGGGAGGTTTTTATGATGCTTTTAAAGACTGTTAATCTATGCTAAAACTCTTGTTCACGAGGTGTGATTAATGGATTTTTTTGCAAATTCCCAAATAACAATTCCTGCACAAACGGAAACATTCAAGCTGTGCTTTGTCCCAAATTGTGGGATTTCAATGATATGGTCTGAAAGGTTGATCACTTCTTGATCAACACCATTCACTTCATTTCCAAACACCAACACGAAGTGATTTTTTGGTAAATCTGAAACATTTTGAAGGAGTGTTGTTTTTTCTGTTTGCTCAATTGAACAAATTTTCTTTCCAGATGCTTTAAGTTCAGAAATTACTTCAACAATTGAATCTCTGTGCTCCCAATTCATTGAATCCGTTGCCCCGAGTGCTGTTTTTTGAATTTCTCGATGAGGTGGAGCTGCAGTAATTCCACACAAATAAATCTTATCCACATTGAAGGCATCACAGGTTCTGAAGAATGCACCAACATTTGTTAGGCTTCGGATACTGTCTAAGACAACTGTAATGGGGTATTTTTCTTGTGACTTGAACTCTTGATCCGTTGCACGATTTAATTCCCAAAGTTTTAATTTTTTATTCATTTTGTGGAAAACAACTGAAGTGTATATTTGTTGAAATCGCTTGGCGACTTTATTTTTATCTTACAAAAATCATAAAATCAAACGACTTGGCGAAGACAAGCCCTAAAAAAGAGGTAAAGGAAACTCCTCTAATGAAACAATACAACCAGATTAAAGCGAAGCATCCTCAGGCATTGCTGCTTTTTCGTGTTGGCGATTTTTATGAAACATTTGGTCAAGATGCCGTTGTTGCAGCTAAGGTATTGGGGATTGTGCTAACCAAAAGGGGAGCGGGGTCATCTTCAGAAGTTGAATTGGCGGGTTTTCCGCATCATTCGATGGATACCTATTTACCCAAACTCGTCAGAGCAGGGCACCGGGTAGCAATTTGTGATCAGTTGGAAGACCCTAAAATGACGAAAAAGATTGTGAAACGCGGCGTTACTGAGCTAGTGACACCAGGAGTTTCATTCAATGATCAAGTTTTAGATACAAAAAAAAACAACTTCCTGTGTTCCATTCATTTTGGAAAAAAAGAGACTGGAATTTCATTTTTAGATGTGTCAACGGGTGAGTTTTTAGTGGCACAAGGTACCAATGAATATGTTGAAAAATTAATTCAAGGATTCGATCCTACTGAAATCATTTACAACAAAAAGAATGCATCAGATTATGATGCCTTATTTGGAAATAAGCACTATTCATTTCGATTGGAAGATTGGATTTATTCTGAGGAATATGCCACTGAGAGTCTCAATAAACAATTTGGCACAAAAACCTTGAAAGGTTTTGGAGTTGAAGCATTGTATGAAGGAATTATTGCGGCAGGTGCTGCTGTTCATTACTTATCAGAAAATCAGCACGATCGTTTGGGACATATCACTTCAATTTCGAGAATTGAGGAAGAAAAATATGTGTGGCTTGATCGTTTTACCATTCGCAATCTGGAATTGGTCAGTTCACCGCATGAAAATGCGACAACGCTTATTGATGTATTGGACCAGACAAAAACCCCAATGGGCGGGCGTATGATTAAGCGTTGGACGGTTTTGCCATTGAAAGATTTAAAACCAATTCAAGATCGTTTGGATGCAGTTGAAGCATTGTACCAAGATAACGAGGTAGGTATTGCGCTTGGCGACCATCTGAGTGAAATCAATGATTTGGAGCGGCTCATTTCAAAAGTTGCTGTGGGAAAGATTAATCCAAAAGAGGTCATACAGTTGAAGCGAACGCTGCTTCAAATGAAGCCGATAAAAGAATTGATTGGTCGGCAGAAAAATGCTGTTTTAAGTCGCGTTGCTGAACAAATTGATACCTGTGATGGTTTGCTTAAAATGGTTGATCAGATGCTTCACGAAGATCCGGCACTGATGATTAGCAAAGGCAAAGTGATTGCAGATGGTTTTAACAAGGAATTGGATGAGTTGCGCGGGATCGCATTTTCAGGAAAAGACTATTTACAGGGAATTCAAGAGCGTGAAAGCGAACGAACGGGAATCACCAGTTTGAAAATTGCATTCAATAACGTTTTTGGATATTATATTGAGGTGCGCAACACCCATAAAGACAAAGTTCCAGAGGAGTGGGTTAGAAAGCAGACCCTTGTCAATGCAGAACGTTACATCACAGAGGAACTGAAAGAATATGAAGCAAAAATTTTAGGTGCTGAAGAGAAGATTCATTCGCTTGAATCGAAGCTGTATCATGATCTTGTCATTGGAATGACGGATTATATTCAGCCCATACAATACAATGCATTTTTGATTGCCCAACTGGACTGTTTGCTGTCTTTTGCAGAAATTGCAAAATCGAATAATTATGTAAAACCGAAGGTGAATGAATCTTATGCCATCGATATAAAAGATGGGCGACATCCTGTGATTGAGAGCCAGATGGGCATCGGAGAGGAGTACGTTTCCAATTCAGTGTATTTGGACAATGACAAACAACAAATTATGATGATTACTGGACCGAACATGTCGGGTAAGAGTGCATTGTTGCGTCAAACGGCTTTAATTTCCTTAATGGCTCAGATGGGGTGCTTTGTGCCCGCTGCTTGCGCATCGCTTGGCTTGGTTGATAAGGTTTTTACACGTGTTGGTGCATCTGACAACATTTCGTCAGGAGAGTCAACATTTATGGTAGAGATGAATGAAACGTCCAGTATTTTGAACAACCTCTCAAATCGTTCATTGATTTTATTGGACGAGATTGGTAGGGGTACAAGCACCTACGATGGAATTTCTATCGCTTGGGCGATAGCTGAATACATCCATGAGCATCCTCAAAACAAAGGAAAAACATTATTTGCTACGCATTACCACGAATTGAATGAGATGACCAATCGGTTTGAGCGCATTAAAAATTTCAATGTCTCTGTGAAAGAGGTTGGGAAGAAGATTTTATTTTTGCGCAAGCTTGTTGCGGGAGGTAGTGCACATTCCTTTGGAATTCATGTAGCAAAATTGGCAGGAATGCCGATTCAAGTTTTAAAGCGTGCAGAAAGTATGCTTTCTCAATTGGAGACTTCCCATGAATTGGTCGAAAATGGCACTGGTGGAAATAAAAAAACGAAAAAAGTTAAATCGGAACGAAGTGCAGAGTTGGAAGATATGCAATTGAGTTTTTTCCAATTGAATGATCCTGTTTTAGAGCAGATTAGGGAGGAGTTAGTGAATATCGATATCAATACACTAACACCTGTTGAAGCCTTAATGAAGCTCAATGAGATTAAGAAATTGATTGGAGGTTAGTACTTTTTTCTATTTGGGTTTTCGTATTTTGTAAATACTCTATATATTTGTCGCCCGCTGCAGAACGCTGCAGTGTAAATGAAATAATTGTCAATGACAAGACAAGCGGGCGTAGCTCAGGGGTAGAGCATAACCTTGCCAAGGTTAGGGTCGTGAGTTCGAATCTCATCGCCCGCTCAATACAAAACGCAGTAAAGCTGCCTTTTGAAAGAAACTTCCTGCGGAGATCAGCGGCAGCTGTCTCAGGGAATAATTGATGTTAAAGCGTATAGGATGGCGCTGATTAAGACTACCTGTTTGTTCAGTCCGAACAAACAATTGCTCGAGTGGTGGAATTGGTAGACACGCCGGACTTAAAATCCTGTGCTCTTCGGGGCGTACGGGTTCAAGTCCCGTCTCGAGTACATTTAAAAAAAAGCCCTGTATCATAATGATACGGGGCTTTTTTATAGAATCTGGAAGTTCAATATAAGATGAGTTGAACGAACCCTTGACCATCTTTTGTGTCGCCGCCCGGACCGGTTGCGATGTATTTATAGAAGTAGGTTCCTTCGTTAGCTTTATTTCCGTTTGAAGACGTTCCATCCCATGCAGGGTCGATGCCGCTGCCTTCATACAAAACAATTCCCCAACGGTTTAAAATGATCAGTTCAATACGCACCGTATTGGTTGATTTGAGGTAGAATACATCATTTATGCCGTCATCATTAGGGGTGAAAATATTTGGTGCACTAACAGTTGGCAAGGGATACACACATGATCCGTCATCAATTGTTGCTAACGGATTGTAATTGGATGCATTTGGATCCGAACATCCACAGGGCTCTACAGTTAATGTTAATGTCCTCTGGCAATCGTTGCTGTTCTTATAGGTAACTATTGTTGTTCCGGAAGACAATCCAGTAGCTAATCCAGTATTTGTAATTGTCGCAACAGCGGGATTTGATGAAAGCCAAGGTAGAGTCGGATGTGCCGTTCCTAATCCTGTTAACTGTGTTGTTGAACCAATACAAATCTCAGATTCTCCAAGTAGACTTGGATTCGGAAAAATGATAACAGGAATAACTAAATCTACGCCCGTTGTGCATGCAACAGAAGGTGTTACTGTATAATTGACCAGTTGAACTGAAGTTGATGTATTTGTTAATGTTTCGACAATAGATGCCCCAGTTTGCAGAGAGATGCTTTCACCCGTTACATTGATGTTTTCCTCAGCACTCCAATTGTAGTTTGTTCCAATAACATTGCTTGAAAGGCTTATGGAGGTTGTTTCTCCAGAACAAATCTCAATAGGGTCTGGTAGGTAGCTAACTACAGGCTCTTGGCAATTACATGATGGATTAACCGGGTTCGTAATCATTTCAACGCTACACACCCTTTGATTTTGATTTGCCCCACCTGAACCAGCTGTAAATCCCCAGCGCACAATTGGAGATCCGGTGAAAAAGGAGCGAATGTCACCATTGTAAACCGATACAAGGGAACTGTCGAAATATACAGAATACTCAAGGTTCGCAACATCCCAAATTATACAGACATCATGAGGTAATCCGTCAGTCACATCTGCCCCTGCAGGAAGCAAACAATTCGGTCCTGCTATTGTGCCCGCTGTGGTTTGATTGGCATTTGTTAGAATTGTCGCATGGTCGCATGAGTTATCGTCAATTGTTCCTAATGCTGGGGCAATGCTCGACCAAGAATCATTTGAGTTGTCCCATGTATCAAACTCAACAACAACAGAAGGTGTTATCGTACAGTTTGAAGCGGGGATGCAACCTGTGAAGGTTCCGAAAGAATACCCCATTCCACCTCCAGCGCCACCTACAAGATCACTATTCGGATCACTATTAAGGACAAATGCAATTCCATCACCAGAATTTATGGTGCCGAAGTTTGCTTGAAAATTGACTTTGAACGATTGGTTGAGATTCATCTCATCACAAACCCAAAGTGCTCCTGAGCTAAACGTAGTTTGCGTTAATGATACGCAATTCCCATTACCCAGTGCTGACCCGACAAGCCTGTAACCATCAGGTGCACAGTTATTTAAAGGGCCTCCAGGAACGTTGGTCAGTGTTGTGCCATCCACGATAATATTCTGACCATAACCACTGAGCACAGCACAGAACAAAAAAACGATGGTCGAAAGTAATTTACGAGACATATAGTACTTAATACAAAAAGCAAAGATACAATAATTCTTTTGTAGAAAATTAACTGCCGCGGGAACCTGAAAAAATAAACCAATTAGTGTTTGATCTCATTTTCATATCTCAATGGTCAAAAATGGAAAAGAAAAAAGGCGAGCTTGCAGGAGAGAAACAACATGTTCTTTATACAAGCTGTAGGATTTCCATTAATTAAATGCCTCTCGACCTGCCATTATTCAAATATATTTTGATTTCGTAGTTATACTAAAAAACATAAGTTATTTTTGGAAATAAAAACATGTTAGATTCTCGCCTGCTACTTACTTTCTCTCTTGTGTTATTTACGTTTTTTTTAAGTGCTCAAGAAACGATTCTTTCATCTGGGACAAATGCAAATGGTTCGGGTGGATCAATAGCCTACTCCGTAGGTCAAGTAAGTATAGATTTAAATGTTGGAAATTCTGGTTCTGTTCTCCAGGGAGTGCAACAACCGTATGAAATATATACTGTTGGTACTGATGAGCTTTCAGCGATTTATTTAAAGTTAAATGCTTATCCAAATCCAACTTCAGACCAATTAGTTTTGACCGTGGAAGACATGAATTTTGAAAATCTTTCATATCACTTGTATAATTCAACGGGTAAAACACTGATAAGCAATGAGTGTGATGAATCCATCACAAATATCAATTTAAATCAATACCCTTCTGATACTTACTTATTGTCCATTACAAACAACCATTTAACTATTAAAACTTTTAGAATTATTAAAAACTAACTACTTATGAAAAAAACGTTTACACTAGTTACTGCCTTACTATTTAGTTTGATAAGTTTTGCACAAGCCCCTGAGAAAATGACTTTCCAGGCTGTAGTTCGTGATGCATCAAATGCCTTGTTAGTCAATCAAAACATAGGCATGCAAGTTAGTATTCTGCAAGGTTCAGCCACTGGTACTGCATTGTATGTTGAAACACACGCTCCTGCTTCAAATGATAATGGCCTTGTGACGCTTGAGATTGGTTCAGGTACTGTAATACTTGGTGATTTTAGTACCATTGATTGGAATAATGGACCATTTTATATTAAATCGGAGACAGACCCGAATGGGGGTACTTCCTACTCCATTGCCGGAACAAGTCAATTAATGAGTGTACCATTTGCTTTACATGCAAAGATGGCTGAGAATGTGGCAACACCTGTTTATACAGTAGGATACTGGCCAGAACTTGGGGGTTATGTTTTTTGGGTCTCAGCTGATGGGAAGCACGGTTTGGTAGCCGAAACACAAGATCAAGGCTTAACGACTTGGTACGGTGCTCAAGATGCTATTTCTGACCCTGCAAATCACTCTGCAGATGCTCAAAAATTCAGAGATTGGAGATTGCCAACAAAGCATGAGTTGAATGAGATGTATGCTTTAAATGCGGCAATTGGATCGTTTGGAACAAAGACTTATTGGTCCTCTATTCGCAGCGGCAATACAACGGCTTGGAGACAAAATTTCTTGTCAGGTCTTCAATTCAACAGCACTGCATATACCATATTTGATTTTTTCTTTGTGCGAGCAGTGAGAGAGTTTTAATTGGTTCCGTATTTTCTTGTGGTTTGTTCGATTCATAAGGAACCAAGTTTGTATCCGTAGAGAAGATTTTCTCTTTGGTTCGAGAATTTTTGCATTGATTTGGTGCGTTTGCCCTTTTCAAACTTCGTCTTTATTGATAAGAATCCTTTTTTTTCTGCGAATTAGTTTTGTTGTCGAACAACTTGTAAAGCCTCGAGGTAAAGTAATATAGATTCGGAGAAAATAGTACTTTTATCTTACAGAATAACTATACGGTTCGAGTGGGGTTCTGATGAAATAAAAAAATTTATATGAACACAATCATTATAGCGGAGGCAGGTGTCAATCACAATGGAGATATCGAATGCGCAAAACGACTGATTGAGTGCGCAGCAGATGCAAAGGCAGATTATGTGAAATTTCAAACTTTTGTGGCGGCAAAAATTATTGATGCTAAAGCCAAGAAAGCCAATTACCAGATTGAGAATTCAAAGGATAAGGGAGAAACTCAGCTTCAAATGGTTCAAAAGCTTGAGCTTTCCAAAGAAGATCACGAGGTTTTGATTGAGCACTGCGAAGCCAATAATATTGGGTTTCTATCTACTGCATTTGATTCGGAAAGTGTTGATCTTTTGGAAAGTTTTGGTCAACGCATTTTTAAAATTCCTTCAGGTGAAATAACAAATTTTCCGTTGATTCGCCAAATTGCACGGATACCAGGTAAAAAAATCATTTCTACAGGGATGTCGACAATGGAGGAGATCAAACAGGCCATCGAAGTTCTTGAGAAAGCCGGGACAACACGTTCGGATATGATTGTCTTGCACTGCAATACGCAATACCCAACTCCAATGGAAGATGTGAACTTGAGGGCGATGAATACGATCAAAGAAGAATGTAATGTAGCTATAGGGTATTCTGATCACACGCTAGGAATCGAAGTTCCGATAGCGGCGGTGGCAATGGGAGCACAGCTCATTGAAAAGCATTTTACGCTTGATCGGAGGATGGTAGGTCCCGACCATGCAGCAAGTCTCGAACCCAAAGAACTTAAGGCGATGGTTCAAAGCATAAGGAATATTGAACAAGCCCTCGGAGATGGCGTGAAGAGAGTGAGTCCATCAGAAAAAGAAAACATAAAAATTGCACGAAAAAGTGTTTTCTATAATCAAAGCTTAACTTCTGGAGACGTTATTACCATAGAACACCTTGTTATGAAGCGTCCTGGGGATGGGATTTCACCTTCAAAAATAGATGAAATTGTCGGTAAAATAGTTACTTCAGATGTTCATAAAGAAGCGTACTTTAAATGGTCAGACGTATCATGAAAATAGGTGTATTAACAAGTAGTCGAGCAGACTATAGTATTTATCTTCCTCTCTTGAAGAAACTGAAGGAAGAGGAGCAATTCGATTTGCAGATCATTGCTTTTGGTACTCATGTTTCAAGTGCCTATGGAATGACGAAGACAGCTATTGTTCAAGATGGATTTGAAGTTGCACATGCTTTGCCTGAATTCATATACGGTGATCAGCCAAATGACATTGTCAAAAGTATGGGGATGACAACAATTGAAGTGGGGAATATTTTTAAGGTAGAAAGATACGACCTCATTTTTGCCTTAGGTGACCGGTTTGAAATGTTTGCTGCGGTAAGTGCAGCAGTTCCGTATTGTATACCTATAGCTCACATACACGGCGGAGAAACAACAGAAGGAGCGATTGACAATGTATTCAGGCACTCAATTACATCCATGGCAAAATATCATTTTACAACCACTGATATATTTGCCGATAGGGTGCGTGATATTATTGGTAATTCTACTACTATTTTCAATGTTGGAGCACTAAGTATTGACAATTTAAAGGCGATGGAACTTTATTCCAAAGAGGAAATGAGAGCCAAATATGATTTGGACATGAATCTTCCTTCAATACTCATCACTGTGCATCCAGAAACAACATCACTCTCTGAAAATGAAGGATACATCGACAATTTAATCGCTTCACTTGAGGTATTAAAAGAGCGTTACAAGCTCATTATAACTATGCCGAATATGGATCCTTTAGGTTCTATGATTAGAAGTAAATTGGATGTATTTATTTCAGCCAATACAGATGAAACATTTTCCATAGAGTCGTTTGGCACAATTGGTTATTTGTCTTGCATGAAATATTGCAATTTTTTGCTCGGAAATACGTCGTCAGGATTTGTCGATGCTTCGTTCTTTCCAAAAGACGTAATCAATCTTGGCAACCGTCAAAAAGGTAGAATTGAGAGCGACAATATCAGAACGGTTCCATTCGATCAAAAAAAGATACTGGAAGCAGTAAAGCAAATTGAAGGCACTCCTTACAACAAGCCAATTCACACTTATGGTCAAGGAAATACTGCCCAAAAAATTGTTGAATTATTAAAGACGAACTTCTAGAAATATTTATTTTTTCTAATGCAATACTGTACTGCACGATGCGTTAAAGAAATAAATTGTCTAACAAAAATTTCTACTCATGTCACATACTTTTTCATTTATCTTATGTGTTTCGATTGCTGGGATTGGATTTACACAAACTTCAGGTCAGACTGTAAAGGAATCCACGACAATTACGGTTCGTCCAGCCTTTGGCTTCAACTTAGGTGTAGATTATTCACTCATATCGAACATGACACCTTCAGGTGAACCACTGTTGTGCTCACCAGTAATAAACAATGGACTAGGATTTAGATTGGGTGTTTTTGGAGATCTAAAAATCCAAGAGCGGTTTAGCCTTTCTCAAAAAGTAGAGCTATCATTCAATTCGACAACTTTGGAGCACAACAATCAAACAAAGGAACTTGATCCTGTGAACCTTAATTTTATGTTGCACGGAAAGTACAATTTAGGAAAAAAAGTATCGAAAGTAAATCCATATTTTTATTTTGGTCCTGCATTGAGGATACCACTGGAAAATAATTCAGCGGGTTCTATCGAGACAAAAATATCATGGTATGGTGATGTCGCTCTTGGTTTAGATATCGATTTCGGTGTGTTTTACATTTCTCCAGAGTTTCGATTTAGCCAGGGACTGACCAACATGAGGAAAGATGAATCTGCTGGAAAATTGAGAAGTTCTTACGCCGCCTTCGTTTTGAATTTCACGGGCAAATAAATCTGCAGTTTGGTGTATTTCAAGAATCAATTTGTATGCAAGTAAAGCTTCGCAGTTACATTGCAATTGCGATCAGCGCTGAAAACACCCGTTCTTTCTCTTTGTTGTTCAATTCTTTCGCTTTTTGACGACCACTAAAAAACCACTCAAGTGATTGTTGGTGTTGTCCGTTTGCGCTTGCCTCATTTCCAAGTTCAAAGTAGTGGTCTAAGTTCTCACTTGCTAAATTTTGCGGAAGTTGATTCAAATGCTTCATAAGTTCCAAAAAGTTAATAGGCCAAAAGTAATATCAGGAAAGCCTTTTACCTGTTAAGTTAAGGTTATGATTGTTTTATATAATGAATTGGAATAGTTAACAATGTTGCGATAAAGTAAACAAATTGTTTGTTCAACGTCGTTCGATACAACTATTCGAATAATACTAACTTTGGACATGTCAAAAAAACTACTTCCAGCATATCTTTTAACTTTTGTGAACGTACTTGGATTTAGCATTTTAATGCCAATACTTCCTTTTGTTGTTGATAGTTACGGTGCACCGAAGTGGGTTTTTGGTTTGTTATTGTCACTTTATTCTAGTTTTCAGTTTATCGGTGCGCCAGTTCTTGGCGCATTATCGGATACAATAGGTCGAAAAAAGATACTTTTGGTTAGTCAGGGAGGGACATTACTGAGTTGGATTATTTTTGCGATTGCATTGACACTCCCAAGTTATCACGTTTTTGGATTGGCATTGCCTTTAGTGATTATAGCAATTTCACGTGCATTGGATGGTATAACAGGAGGAAATGTTTCGGTAACTAATGCCTATGTTTCTGATATTACAAGTAGGGAGGAGAAGTCCTATATTTTTGGTTACCTCGGGGGAATCGCAGGATTAGGAATGATTATCGGACCAGGAATCGGAGGGCTAACTGCTGCATCCCCATTGGGTTATTTAGGAACAATATTTACGTCAATTTTTATTTCAGTATGTACTTTAATTGCTATCGTTACATGGCTTAAAGAGTCGCATCCTGCAGATGATCGAATAGATTACAAACGCAGGTCTTTGAAAGATGTATTATACATTCCAGAGCGCATTAAAACAGTAAATCCAGCACCAATAATCAAAACGATTTTCACAGTGAAAATGATTTTTTCGTCAATGATGGGACTTTATATCGGAACAATGGCACTTTTTTTAATTGATCTTTTTGAATTTAATGAATATCAACTTGGATTCTTCATGTTTGCGGTTGGGACGTTTTTGGCCTTTAATCAAGCATTTTTGTCCAAACGATTCGTTAAATATTTTGGAGAATTTAAGACATTACTAATCGGACTGTTGCTCTGTGCTCTTGGTATGATTAGCCTGACACTTTCGAGAAATCTCGTTCTTTTTCTCGGCTGTTATTATATTCTAAATCTTGGGCTATCTCTATGTTTCCCCACATTTAATGCGCTAATTGCTATTCATGCAAATCCGAAAAAACAAGGTGAGATTATGGGAATAAGCGAGTCTATTAATTCATTGGCAATGGCAGTATTTCCCATTTTGGCTGCGACATTGTACGGGTTTATCGGGTATAAACTCTACTACTTTGTCAGTGCCCTACCATTCGCTGCATTTGCTCTCGCTTTAATTGGTTCAAAAAAGTATGGACATCAACCTGTCCGTTAAAAGTCGTTTTTAAATCTGACTTTTCTCATTCGATTTTTAGCTGTACATCTTTATTTTAGATGAAGCCAATAAGTAATTGTATGAAAAAGATAATTTTAGCGACTGACTTCTCACGGAATGCAAAAAATGCGATTGAGTATGGGATTCAATTATTTGGAATACAGGGAGTAAATTACATCATTGTGAATTCCTTTGTCGAGCCGAAGGCAACTACAAATGTAGTGGTATCCATGAATGATTTATTGCGAAAAGAGTCTATAAAAGGATTGAAGGTTTTGGAACATTCTTTAACAGAACAGTTTCCTAGTGTCTCCCTTGATTCACGTTCCTTATATGGTTCTATTGCTTCTGTAATAGAACAAATCACATTGGATGAGAAAGTGTATTGCGTTGTAGCAGGAACCAAAGGGCTTTCAGCATTGGAAAGGTTTGTGATGGGAAGCAGTGCTTTGGATATCATCAAAAATGTTAAATTACCAGTATTGTTAGTTCCTGAAGGGAGTGCTTTTCATTCGATTGAACGAGTAGCTCTTGCTGCTGATTACCATCATATGGAACAAGTCCAATTCCTCAGTCTACTCATAGACATTATTTCAGAACAAGACGCTGAATTGAAGATTGTTCATGTTCACAAATCAAATGAAACATTAAATGATGATGAAGCCTCCGAGGACATGAAACTGCACAATATGTTTTTAACATTAAAACATGAGATTTGTAGTGAGCTGAATACTGATGTGGTGCGTGGTATTTTGGCTTTTACTGAAAGAAATGAGATACAAATGCTCGCAATGATTGCACGGAAACATACATTTTTTGATCGTCTTTTTCATAAAAGTATCACAAAGGAGATGACAAAACTTTCGCGTTTACCGTATTTAGTGCTCCAAGAATAGAACGTTTTTGATCTGAGTGTAGCATTTAGAAACGCATAAAAATGGTCTTACCTGTTCACCCATTAACACGTGTTGTTTAATTTTTGTTTTTGATTCACAACTTTCGCTATTTTTACGCCAAAATAACGATGAAATGAAAGCATATATTTTTCCTGGTCAAGGTGCCCAATTTTCAGGGATGGGTAAAGACCTTTATGATAATTCTGATACAGCAAAAGAAATGTTCAATCGCGCGAATGAGATTTTGGGATTTGACATCACAAAAATTATGTTCGAAGGATCTGCGGATGAGTTGAAAGAAACCAAAGTTACACAACCGGCTATATTTTTGCACTCTACAATATTGGCAGCTTGTTTGGGTGACGGCTTCAAACCAAACATGGTCGCGGGACATTCTTTGGGCGAGTTCTCTTCCTTAGTAGCAAACAAGGCTCTGAGTTTTGAGGATGGTTTAAGGCTTGTCTCGAAACGCGCTCTTGCAATGCAAGCAGCATGTGAAAATCAACCTTCTACCATGGCAGCAATTTTAGGATTGGATGATGATGTCGTTGAATCGTTGTGTGCCAAAGTTGATGGTGTTGTTGTTGCAGCAAACTACAATTGTCCCGGTCAATTGGTTATTTCTGGAGCAGTTCCCGCTGTCGAAAAGGCATGTGAACTGGCAACAGAGGCTGGAGCGCGACGAGCTTTAATCCTTCCTGTAGGTGGTGCTTTTCATTCGCCCTTGATGGAGCCAGCAAGAGAGGAACTTGCTGCGGCTATTGAGGCAACTAGATTCGATACTCCAACCTGCCCAGTATATCAAAATGTTGTAGCAAAAGCTGTAATTGATCCCTCAGAAATTAAAAAGAATTTGGTGGCACAGTTGACTGCACCTGTTCGCTGGACACAAATAATGCATGCAATGATTGCCGATGGAGCTGAAGAAGTTGTAGAAGTAGGTCCGGGTAAAGTCCTGCAAGGACTGTTCAAAAAAGTAGACCGAAAATTCCCAACAGCTAGTGCTGAATTGACGGATCTAAATTAGTTCCATTTTCATACATACACTAAAGGCTACTCACATTGAGTGGCCTTTTTTATAGGCCTTAATTTCACAATACGTGTATGTTTTATGGAAATTGAAAGTTAGCATCATCTTTTAGATAGAAACCAATTAAATCAAACAGTATGAAAAATGTAATGCTTGCAATTGTAACCTTATTAAGTGTGGGGTCAATCTATGCCCAAACAGCGTTGGGAGAAGTTATAGGTGAAGTGCACAATTCGGATGAGTCAGGTATGTTTGGCGCACATGTATTTATCGACGACAACGGAGCGCGATATCAGACGACAACAGATGTAGATGGTCGATTTAGGCTGAGTGCAATTCCTTCAGGGATGTACGAGTTAATTATTCGTAAGGGCAAAGATACAATGCCGTCAATTCTCGTAAATATTCCGATTGACGGGTTCGACAACATTGGAGTAGTTCCATTTGTTTCATCAACAGTCGAGAAAAAAGCGGTAATAATCACTGTTGATCGTGGCCTAAAGTTGATTGATGGAAATATACCAACCCTGAGCTTGACCTCTGAAGAAATTGAAAGAAGCCCTGTAAAATTTGACATTAAAAAATTAGTCACGAGCATGTCGAGCGATGTGCGTCAATCAGAGGACGGAGAACTTGTATTTCGAGGGGCTCGAAAAGGAGACATGATTTACCTGATTGATGGGGTGAAAACTCGAGATGCAGGATCGGTTCCTTCGGTCTCAATTGGAAGAATGCAATTGTATACAGGTGGTTTGCCTGCAAAGTACGGAGATACGCTTGGTGGCGTCGTAGTTATGGAGTCTAAAAGTTATTTCGATTTGTATCGCTCGTGGAAAGCGGCACAATTAAAAGCGCAAAAATAGTATACTTTGAGCAGGTCAGTAATGTTATTTTGTCGCCTTGACAAATTCTTTTAGTGCCTGCTCATTTTCTTTTTTTAATATCATTAAGCGTTTTCCAGATTGGATTACAATGTATCCCTTCAAACCATCTACCACTGCGGTAGTATCGTCCTCCAGATTAATAATACAATCCTCCGAATTAAACAGGTGTGTATTCGAACCAATTATCGAATTTCCTTTGTTATCGTGCGTGAGGTGTGAATTTAAACTTCCCCAAGTTCCAAGGTCAGACCAATCGAAATTAGAAAGAACTACGTCGATGTTTTTGGCGTGCTCCATCACAGCAAAATCGATTGAAATATCCTCGCATTGTTCAAAACAACGATTTACATTTTCTTGTTCCTTTGCTGAATTATAAAAACTTAAATCTTTTGCAAACAAGTTGTATAAATCAGGTTGAAACTCTTCGAGTGCTTTTAACACAGTCTCGGATTTCCAAATAAAAATACCTGAATTCCAATAGAAGTTACCAGCATTTAGGAAAGACTCGGCAGTGGTTAAGTCTGGTTTCTCTCGAAACTGGTCTACGGCAATAATACTGTTTGGTGTAGACGCGATTGAAGCATTAAATTCAATGTATCCATAGCCGGTGTCAGGGCGGGTGGGACGAATACCAACTGTAGCAATTCTTCCATTTCCTGCAGCCACAAGAGCTGTGCGAATTGTTTCCGCAAAGTTTTCTTCTTGAACAATTAAATGATCTGCAGGAGACACAATCAGCTTTGCATTTGGATTTAAAGAGTGAATTTTTGCTGCTGCGTATGCGATACAAGGTGCTGTATTTTTGCGCTGGGGTTCTGTCAATACTTGATCCGGATGTAAGTCTGGCAATTGATCAAGCACCTGCTGTTTATAGTCGGTGTTCGTTACAATATATATATTTTCGACGGGCGAAATGTGCAACAGTCGTTCGTAAGTCATTTGAATTAATGATTTGCCCAAACCGAGGATGTCCAAAAATTGTTTTGGTGTTTCAGGTGTTGACATGGGCCAGAAACGACTTCCTATACCACCAGCCATAATTATGCTATAATTATCTTTCATTCTATTTTTTTCACTTGTGCAAGTGCACTGATTAGATATTGCTTACTGTTAGAGTTATCAATGCATACGTAACGTGTGCGTCGAAGGTTTCCTTTTGTGAAATTCTTTCCATTCAATTGAAAGATACTGTTCCTCTCTAATTGCTCCAGGAGTTGAATGCCTTCCTCTTGTTTGTCATAGTTCAAAAGCACACGATACAGATTTTGATCGCTACACGATGATGCTTTGACACTGATTAGTGAATCTAGAAGTGCATTCGAAATGTCAGATGGAAGGTTTCCGCTCTCTATGATGGGGTAGATCATTTTTGAGTAGTTGAGTTGCCATTCTTTACCATGCGGTTTCACGCGGTGCATGTGTTCTTCAAATGTAACCAAGTGCGCAAATTCGTGAATTGTCGTAATCAAAAATGAATACGGATTGAGATCCGAATTAATAGTGATTTGATGCAGTCCCTCACGATTTGCTCGAAAGTCGCCTAATTTTGTTTTTCTTGGTTTTGCAATTTTAAATTTAACGGGGTGCTTCACCAATAAGTTGACAACCACCTCGATGAAAGGAGGGTGTAAATATTTCGCTAAAACGGCTCTATATTGATCTTTTTTTCGACTCACTTGGATTCAAAATTAGAGATAAAATTGCCGAATCAAATGAATTTATGTAGAATAAAAATACACTTAACTTAGCAGTAGTGCTAATCATTCTTAGAAATATCGGCAAATACATGATCATGCTGCGAATTGTATTTTCTCGTCCTGAGAAATGGAGTGTTTTTCGCGTTCGCTTGTTTGAAGAAATTCAACGAATTGGAATCAATTCGATACCGATTGTTGGTGTGATGTCTGTTTTTATGGGAGGAGTTATTGCTCTTCAAACGGCGTCAAATATGGATTCACCATTATTGCCTGAATATACAATTGGATTCATCACAAGGTCAAGTACCATTTTAGAGTTTTCACCTACAATTATGTCTTTAATTTTGGCGGGCAAAGTAGGTTCAAATGTAGCTTCTGAAATTGGAACCATGAAAACGACAGAACAAATTGATGCACTTGAAATTATGGGTGTGAATAGCCTCACGCATCTCGTTTTACCAAAGATATTAGGATCGGTTTTCTTTTTCCCTGTTCTTATTATTTTCTCAATTGGCCTAAGTCTTGTAGGTGGTTGGCTCTCGTTAGTTATGAGTGGACTTGCATCTACTGAAACATACATTTTGGGTATTCGTTCATGGTTCGAGTTTGGCGATATTGTTTATGCATTGACAAAAGGCGTTGTTTTTGCCTTTTTGATTGTTTCCATCGCATCGTTTTATGGCTATTATTCTAAAGGAGGAGCTATTGATGTAGGGAAGTCGGCAACAAAAGCAGTTGTTACAAGTAGCATTGCAATACTTATCGCAAACTTCTTCTTGACCCAAATGATTCTTCTATGATTACAGTTGAAGGAATCAATAAGACCTTTGGTGACAATCATGTTTTGCATGACATCACAACAACTTTCGAAAAAGGGAAGGTGAACTTAATTATTGGACAGTCAGGTCAAGGAAAATCAGTTTTGACCAAGTGTGTTGTTGGATTGCATGATCCAGATACAGGCTCTGTAATATACAATGGCCGAAATTTCACTGAAATGGATCGCAAAGAGAAAGTTTCAGTAAGGAAAGAAATAGGTATGTTATTTCAAGGTTCAGCCTTGTTTGATTCAATGACAGTCGAGGATAATGTGATGTTTCCCTTAACGATGTTTACCAACATGACGAAGAAAGAAAAATTGGACCGAGTCAATTTTTGTTTGGACCGTGTGAACCTCAATGAAACGAATGCTTTATTTCCAGCTGAATGTTCAGGAGGGATGCAAAAACGTATTGCTATCGCGCGCGCCATCTCAATGAAACCAAAGTACCTTTTCTGTGATGAGCCGAATTCAGGTCTGGATCCAAAAACGGCAATTATCATAGACAATTTAATTAGGGAAATCACCTATGAGTATGACATCACTACTGTTGTTATTACGCACGATATGAATTCGGTTATCGAAATTGGTGATACGATTTTATTTATTCACAACGGCCGCAACTGGTGGGAGGGAGATCGAACTTCAATTATCAAGACTGACAATCCTGAAATACTAGATTTTGTATATGCTTCTGATTTCATGAAAGAGATTCGTGCATCAATGCGTGCCTCGAGAAGCTAATTTTATTTCTTCAAAAAAAGATTCATGTCGAGCAATGTTATGTTATATACATGCACTACCTCAGCAGATTTTGCCATCGCAAAGTCGCTTACAGTAGCTTATTTTCAATGGTTGGGGATGAATCTCGATTTTCAAAACACGAAAAAAGAGTTTGAAGTGTTCCATGAAATGTATGGTGGCTCAAGCGGTTGTTTTATCTATTTAAAAGTGAACGATACAATTGCTGGGGGAGTTGGAATTCGGAGACTTACAGATGAAATTTGTGAAATGAAACGATTGTATGTTTCCCCAGAATTGCAAGGAGACGGGTTCGGCCGCCGTCTGTGCGACGAAATTATTTTAATTGCAAAGAACCTGGGATACGTCAAAATGCGTTTGGATACAGTGTCAAAGCTCAAGAGTGCAAATGCTTTGTACGAGAAATTAGGCTTCGATGATATACCCGCATATTATGATAATCCAGACCCCACAGTGCGGTATATGGAGCTTACATTTTAATCTGGCTCAATCCTTTCTTGTATGCGGTGAGTGCGCGCTCTCGGGCAACTTTGTGATCGACGATTGGCGCTGGGTAGTCGAAGGAATTTAAGTCAGGCACCCATTTGTTCACATAGTAGTACTTGGCATCGAATTTTTTTTGTTGTTCAGCGGGGTTGAATATTCTAAAATATGGCGCAGAGTCACACCCTGTCCCTGCTGCCCATTGCCAGTTTCCAACGTTCGAGGAGAGGTCAAAATCAAGCAGTTTTTTAGCAAAATAGGCCTCACCCCAGCGCCAATCAATCAAAAGATGCTTACAAAGAAACCCTGCGGTGATCATTCTTACACGATTGTGCATTAAACCTGTTTCATTTAATTCACGCATCCCAGCATCAACAATGGGGTAGCCTGTTTGACCTGTGCACCATTTATCAAATTCTAACTTATTGTTGCGCCATTCTACAAAATCGTATTTGGTTTTAAAATTCGAGTGAGCTGATTTTGGGAAATGATAGAGGATTTGCATGAAAAACTCCCGCCAAATGAGTTCGTTAAGATATGTAGATCCTGGGGTCTGTTTCGATACAATTTCACGAATACTGACAGTTCCAAAACGCAGGTGCGTACTAATTGAACTGGTACCTTTTTGCCAAGGGAAATTGCGCGTTTCAGTATAGGTTTTTACAACGGATAGATCAAAAGTAGGAACGCTAATTTTTGATTCTTGAAAATTTATATCTTCTAGACTTGGGAAGTCAAAAGTTGTTTTCCAGAAGCGATCTATTTGCAACTTTACTGGATGGTATTGATCTGAAAATTTTGTCAACCACTTGTTTTTGTACGGTGTGTATACCGTATATGGTTTTCCATCATTTTTTACAATTTCACCTTCCTCGAAAATCACTTGATCTTTAAATGTAAGAACCTTGATACCTCTGTCTGATAAAAAAGAACTCACTGCACTGTCTCGTTCTCTGGCATAAGGTTCGTAGTCTTTGTTGAAATAAACATTTTGAATGTCGTATGTATCCGCGAGTTGCTTCCAAACCTTGATTGGCTTCCCTAATAGACAATTCAATGAAGCGCCATGCTTTTTCAATTCGTTGTGAATGGAATTCAAGGAATTGTGAAGAAATGATACTCTCGCGTCATCTTGCGGTAGTTCCTCCAATATGGTCGTATCGAAAATAAAGATCGGCAGTACATTTTTGTTTTCCGAAAGTGCAGCATTCAACGCTGTATTGTCATGGAGACGAATGTCCCTGCGGAACCAAAAAATCGAGATGGGTGTTTTCATAACGTATACTATTTAGACCAATTGAATGGTATCGATGAGCAATTTAAATGATTCATTTTTATTGTTCGCAATAAGAATTGAAACTTCATCAATGACTGTTGCATTGAAATTGGGTAAAGCTAATTTTCTTCCACGATAACTCGGATAGAGGTTTGCCAGCTCAATTCTCACGGTTTCCCATTTGGACGAAGTCTGGAACCTTCCGACATAGCCATGCGCTAAATTTGATTGATCTTTTATTCTTAATTGATACACTTTTGAATCACCTTTGATGCGTAATTCAATTGCTTTTTTTCGGCCAATTGATATTTGGTTGAGCTGGCAACGCACTAAAGCAAAACCTCCGTTGTTTTTCGTGGATACAGAACCTGAAAATACACCGTAACCTGATGTAGTAATAGATATTTCAGAACTCGACATTCCTCCCATCACTGTATCATTTATACTGCTGCAGTTTCGAAGACTAAGATTTGATTTGAAATCGTATATTTTTGAGGAGATGTACATTGCTCCAATGTCTATTTTGTTTTCGGTGTATTGAAAAGCTGATCTACGACGACTTTTCTATGGCTAAAAATTTCAATTAGTTTTGGTTTAATCATAAGATGAACAAGAAACCCTGATAGTTTGGGGAAAGGGGGAAGGAAGTGAATTTCGTCGGTCATTAACGTTCCACCGTCAGTGGCTTCAAATGTGTGGCGGTGATGCCAAATTTTATAAGGGCCTATGCGTTGCTCATCGACAAAAGCCCGTTGGTGCTCTACATGCTTTATTTCTGTTAGCCAACTGGATTTTATGAGTGGAAATATTTTGATTTTATAACTGATAATATCACCTCCTCTCATGACGTCAGAAGTTTCGCTTCGGATAGAAAAGTTGAGATTGTCAGGAGTAATCGTTTCAAGGTTTGCAGGTTTGCTGAAAAAATCCCATACCTCCTCAATAGGCGCATCCACAAATTGTGTTGTTTTCAGTTGGTAGATACCTGCAAGCTTTTTTATTTCCATACTGTCTGTTTTTCTAGTTTATTTTTTGATTGCATCGATGACCTCCTTTGACAAAGGATCGATTTTTGAAGAGAAAATGGATTGCAATGCACCCTCCTCATTGATTAAATATTTTTGAAAGTTCCATTTCACTTTTGAATCCACCGCTCCATTCAATAGCTTGTTGGTTAGCCAATTATAAATTGGATGTTGATTGGTCCCCTTTACTTTTATTTTCTCTGAGATTGGGAAAGAAACCCCAAAATTACGGCTACAAAAATTTTGAATCGCTTTTGAACTCCCGCTCTCTTGGCGACCAAATTGATTGCAAGGTATACCTATTACTATAAGTCGTTCTCTTTCTTGTTCAAAAAGGCGTTGAAGTCCCTTGTATTGTTTTGTGAATCCACACCGCGAAGCAACGTTTACAAATAGTATTTTTTTTCCTTTAAAGTCAGACAGGTTTATCGTTTTTCCATCTAAGGAGCCTATGCTTAAATCATATATACTGCTGCTTGGTACCGACGATGTCACTTTTGGAACCTGACTGAGTGAAAGTAAATCAAAAATGCTCATAACATCAAACCTTTTTTGTTGAACAAATTAACAACAAAGTTAAACAAAATGAGTTATTGACACAATCTCTCTCCGATATCATCGGATGTATTAGCTTTTATTAACGATTTAAAAACCCACTGATAGGGTGTTTCGTTGAAGAATTCTTGTAGAACTAATCTTCAGATCGATCGAGAAGGCGTTGATCAATGGTTTTTGATGGATTTACACCGAGTTTTTGGAGGTTTTCGATTCGTTTTGTAATATTTCCCGTTCCCTTGGTGAGTTTGTTCATTGCATCAGAATATGTTTTGTTTGCAGTGTCCATTTGTCTCCCGAGTGAGATGAGATCGTTTGTGAAACCTACGAATTTATCATAGAGGTTTCCTGCTTGTCGGGCAATTTCCTCTGCATTTTTGTTTTGTAGGTCTTGTTTCCAAATGTATGAAATAGTTCTAAGGGTGGCTAGTAATGTAGATGTTGATACAATTACAATATTTTTATCTAAGGCTTTTTCGAACAGCGCCTGATCTTCTTTCAGTGCAAGTGTCAATGCGGGTTCATTTGCAACAAACATAATTACATAGTCAGGAGTATTGATATCATGTAATTTTTGATAGTCCTTACCTCCGAGCATTTTTACATGCGTATTGATGCTTTCGATGTGCTGTTTGAGACATATTTCTTGTTCTTCTTCAGTTTCGGCATCAAAATAATTACTGTAAGCTGTGAGTGATACTTTAGAGTCTAAAACGAGATGTTTTCCGTCAGGAAGCTTTATAATATAGTCCAATCGCTGATTACTTCCATCCTCTGCCTTTAAATTGGTTTCTTTCGTATAATGTGTATTTTTCTGCAGTCCCGCTTTATCTAAAATCGATTCCAAATGCATTTCGCCCCAATTCCCTTGTGCTTTGGAGTCTCCTCGGAGTGCTTGGGTTAAACTTTTTGTTTCTTGCGTTATCTCTTGGTTGAGGTCTTTCAGCATTTTTAGTTGCTCTTCAAGTGCCGCAGATCTTTCAACACTTTTTTCGTTGGTATCCTCTACTTTTTTCTGGAACTCTCCAATTTTCTCTTTTAATGGATTTAATATTGCATCTATGTTTTTTTTGTTTTGGTCGGTGAATTTGTTGCTTTTTTCTTCAAGTATTTTATTTGCAACCAGTTCAAATTCTTTTGTGAATTTGACTTGAAGTGTTGCGAGTTCTTTTTTCTGATCTTCAATTTTTTCTGACAAAGCATCATATTTGCTCTTCCACTCTGTCGCTTTTTTCAATTCATTTTCATGAGAGAAACGTACGTTCTTAAGGTCTTCTTTATACGATTCTAGGTCTTTGGATTGAGTTTCAGAGGAATTTTTCAGAGTTGCATTTTCAATTTTCAGTTGTTGAAGTTCATTCTCTTGTGAAAAATTATTTGCTGGTTGGCCAATCAATTTTGCAGCCAGAAATCCGATGATTCCACCGGCAAAAATCCCAATAAGTAACGTGAAATAGTCCATGGATTAAAAATAAGCAATATAACCGAAATGCACCTTGCCATTGTTGAGTTCAATGGGATTATTTCTTTGTTTACCCAGTCCGTACGAGATTGAAAATACACCTAAATTGGTGCTGAATGACAGGCCGACGCCAAACCCAAAAGGGGTGTCCTTGGAATAGCTGTTTGAGGTATTCTCGTACCAGGTTTGATCGGCAAAAGCAAAAACGTGTGAGTTTCGATCCAATAGAAAACGGTATTCAAGGACAGAGGAAGTTCGTGTTGTTGCGAACAATTCATCCTCATTAAATCCACGTTGTGCATTGAGTCCTCCAAATCGATAGACTTCATTTTCAAAAATGTTGCTTGCGGAGTAATACTGAGTTGTGTTCGCCAATCGCATTGTATGTCGTTTCGCGATTGGTGCGAATAGTTCAAAGGCAATAGTTCCTCGAAATGTTAGTGATTTTAGTACCTGGGCAGAATCATTGAGTTGAGACTCACGTGAACCAGCAGCAGAGCTAACTTCAATTTTATATCCTCTCGTTGGGTTGGGAAGATAATCGACTTGAGTTGAAAGATATGATAAGCCATAGTAGTTGGTTTTTACATTTCCCAATTTATTGTATGTCGGATTATTTGCACCTCCGGATAAAATGCTATTCGATAAATTTTGATAATATGCTTTAAGATAGTTTCCTTGTTTCAGAAAGTATTGAATACCTATGGTAGAGTTTAACTCTAAAAATGAGGTATCTCTCTTGTATAAATCGAAGCTTGCGTCGACACCGAAAGGTGTGTTAAAAAGAAACGGATAGTTCAGATTAGAAGAAAGCGATTGTGTTTGTTCGCCGATACTTTGCCAATTTATTGCTAAGAGTTCCCCTCGGTTCAGCAAATTCAAAAGTTTCAGATTCAGCTCTCCAGTAAAAGACAATTTGTCGGTTATTGGGTTGGGCTGTAATCCTATAATACCATTGAACGAACTAATTGGTATTGCTTTAAGATAAACATAAAGCTCACATCCATTTTCAGTAAATAAGAGTTCATGTGGTTTTACTTCCTCTAAAAATGGAACTTGCTCAATTCTGGAAGCGATTTTTTTTAGCTGCGTTGCATTGTATGGGGAGCCCTTTCGGATACCAATTAGGTTTGAAATATAGATTTCGGAGACTTTGCTGGCGCCTTTGATATGTATCTGCTTCCACTCCTTATAAGGTCCTCGGACTACCTCAAGATTTGCCGTTAGTTCGTTATTGTTTAAGTCATGTTGATTTAATTTGATTGAGGCAAAAGGATAACCATTATTCAAGTAGACATTGTGTATGCGAGACAGGATAGATGTTATCTCTTTTGGTGTGAAATCTAGGTTGGCAATCAGTTTTTCATTAATACGTTCATGTTTTCGAATAAAGGACAATTCTTTCGTAGGAATAAGGAGTTGGACACTGCGAAACTTTCTACCCATTACAAAATAAATATTCGCATTATGATTGGAGCTATAGGTTATTGTGTCTATTGACGCGAGCACGAAACCCTTCGAAATTGCAGATTTTTTGAGGTTATAAATATAGTTCAAGGCTTTTGTACTGTCCTTGAATTCTCGTTGCGGATGCTTGATAAAACCAGTGAAATTGTTGTTTCTGTAGGTTAATGTATATTTTTTCTGTCCAAACCCGATCAGAGGGAGGCCAAATGCAAGAAAAAATAAGAGTAAGCGCATGAGCATTTTTAACGTTCTGAAATTTAGTTTATTTCAATCACAATATATACCAATCGCATAATTTTCGTGGTTTATAATTTCATTAGGCAGTTATTTTCCGAAAAAGTCAGGGCGAAAAAAGTAGTTCAATAGTCAATGTGAATAAGATTATTTTATCGGATTTATAATTTATAGTAACTTTGGAGCGTTCAGTATACAACAAACGAATGAAACCTAATATAAATTAATTAAATCTAACAAGGATGAAAAAGAGAGTTTTAGCATTTGCATTTCTAGGGTTGATGGTGGCAGCAGTATCAGCTAGCTGTGGATCTTCTCAGGGTGGGCACTGTGATGCATACGGCAATAAAAGTGGAAGCGTAGAGAAAATAGATGACGACCGTCTTCCCTCTTAGATCGCTATAAAGATTGAAAAAAACCATCATATTATGATGGTTTTTTTTGCTTTAAACTTTTATTAATTCCGCAAACCTATAAATTTCCCTGTTTTGAAAATCAATTGAGTTTTACTTCTGACGCAATTCGAAATTTTGTCCTAAGTACACCTTGCGAACAACCTCGTCATTGGCAAGTTCTGTTGCGGTACCTGATCGCAGAATTTCACCTTCAAAAAGTAAATAGGCGCGATCCGTAATTGATAGTGTTTCTTGTACATTGTGATCCGTGATCAGTATACCGATATTTCGTTTTTTCAGGTCTGCGACAATGCTTTGTATATCTTCAACGGCAATTGGATCAACTCCCGCAAAGGGTTCATCTAACAAGACGAATTTAGGATTTGTAGCAAGGGCACGCGCAATTTCGGTCCGTCTTTTTTCTCCGCCTGAGAGTCGGCTTCCTAAATTCTTTCTTACATGGTTCAAACTGAAATCATTGAGGAGTTCTTCAAGTCGATCTTTCCTTTCTTTTTTCGACATTACTCCCATCTCCAATATTGCCATGATATTATCTTCAACGCTTAATTTTCTGAATACAGAAACCTCCTGAGGTAAATATCCAATCCCCATTTGAGACCGCTTAAACATCGGTAATTTTGTGATTTCAGTATCGTCCAGATAAACGTTTCCTTCATCAGGTTTTACTAGTCCAACAATCATGTAAAAGGATGTTGTTTTACCGGCACCGTTTGGACCAAGCAGCCCAACAATTTCACCTTGTTTTACTTCAACTGAAACTCCTTTAACGACATCTCGTCCTTTGTATGACTTTTTAATTCCTTTAGTATATAACTTCATATTTTTTTTGCTAGAAGTTGAACGCATATCGCGCACGTAGCCCAAAGTTACTAATATCATTGGTTTTTACTCCGATTTCATTGTGCGTCAACCTCCAAAATACATCAATTCTTCCAACAGTGAGGATATTTTCAATTCCAAGTGCGACTTCTATGTATGGTGTTTTTCCAAATGTCTTTGTAAAGTTTGGAATACGCATTTCTCTTGTATGTCTATCCGAAATTGAACCAATTACTGCTCTACCTGTCGAAACTAATCTCCATTTGAGCTTTTTGAGAAGTGGAAGGCGGTTCAAAAACAATCCATCCCAATGGTTTTCGACCAATATACTAACGTATTTATCTGAGATAAATTCAAAATAGTTCATTTTATTGAAGGTGTTGAGCTGCATCCAGTAAGATTCATTTCCTTCATGTACTTTCAGAAATGGATATGCAGCATTGCCAAATATATATCCAGCATTGATTCCGTAACGTATTCTTCCGGCGAACCCAATTCTCAATTGTTGCTCTATTGATAAATCAATTTTTTGATAGGCATAGTTTCCATTTAGAAAGCCTTTGATTCCAAAAATTCCTTGGATTGAAATTATTGGATATTTGGAGCGGATTGAACTTCTGTCAAAGGCTCCTGATACAAACTCTTCATCTTTTGCCCAACGGTATCGTGCGATAAGTTCAGTTGTCCGAATCTTATTGATTGTATCATCAATTCCTGAAATTTGATTTGGACGAATATAATTCGCAATTCCAAGTGGAGTATATTCTTTCCATTCCATTCCACCGTATAGAATAATGTCCTTACCAACATCTTTTTCGAGATTGATTCCTGCTTTTTGTACGAAAGTTAATTTGTCTAATGGCCCTGTGCGAAGCAATGTTCCAAAAGTGGATCCTATTGTTGCCGCTGTTGGAGATTGACCTATTTGTTCTAGATCATAATTATAAAACGCTGTTAGCATTCCGCGTTTTTTTGGAGTTATGTTGTACCTAACGGATGTACCATATTTTAGGCGTTCATCCATAAATCCAAATGCAATCCTTCCTCCAAGTTCTACCCTCCGGCTAAAGCTATTTGAAGTCCTCAGGCTCAAGGCTGTTCTCCATCCCTCCGCTTGATTTTTTGTTACCAATGAGAAGACACTTCCCAATTCAACTTTTCCTAAAGGATAGTAGCCCGTACTGGCCATATACATTGTGTTTTTTAATAATTTAAAAAAGTGCAATTCATTCAATGTATCAATCATGTCATCCACACCTTGTTCTTGTTTGCTTAATGGGGTGTGACGTACCTCTTTCCAATAGGTCTCAGATCTGGTTTTGGCATTTTGATCAATTTCGACGGTGCTATTGGATTTATAAAATTCATCCGGATGTTTTGCGTTAATTGCGAAGTTCGTTCGACTCGAATACCTCCTCCCGAAGAATCCATAAATCCCAGATTTTTTTGCGATTTTTAAATCTGCTATCATTTTTTCTTCTTTTAACATCCAGACCTCTGGAACAACCATTTCAAATTCTTGTTCAATGTATAAGTCCTGCACATAGTTGATGTTGACCCAAGGAGCTATTGAGGCTGTGAATTTTTTTACAGCGTAGGTTGTATCGTGAATCCATAAATCTCCTTGAAAGGTCATATCGCCTGTTCTTTTCGGAGTAAACCTCAGCTTGTAGCACCATTGGTTGTCAATGAATGAAGAGTCTTCCAGGTAAAATTTATAAAAGCTTCGGGCAAAGTTAGCGACAGGACTAATGAAAGACTTATTGAATAGGTACATGTAATTGTTATAGAGATCAACGTCGACATACATGTCGCCCAGGAATTGATTCATATCAAGGTTTTCCACTCCGCTAATGCGAGTCGCTTTTACCACTTCTTTCTTCTTTTGGGGATTGGTCTTAAAGTAAAAATCTGAAATAGATTCACTTAATATGACGGGCAGGTAATGTGTACCATCCTCCAGAGAATCAAGGTAATCGATAATCACGTCTACTTTTTTAACTGTTTTCCGATCTTTGAACTTCTCCCCGATATTATTGATGTCTAGCTGTACTTTATTGTATACCTCATATTCATATGCTGTTAGCTTCTTTTTATCGTTGATTGGCTTATTCGCAATTATTCGTTTGTGCAATGTTGTGGATGGGAGCTCATCCGGAGCCTTAATATATATGGCGTCAAAATCTGATTGAAGAACCTGAAGTGTAGTATTGATTTCTTGATCGGTATCTTTTTCAATTATAATTTTTTTAATTACGTATCCAGAGAAGGAAAAAATTAATGTATCCGTCGCATAGTAGGTGTCTATGCTGTATTTGCCCAATGTGTCGGTATAGGTTCCGATTTTCGAGTCTTGAAAGCGTATTTTTACGAACGGAAGGGGTGTACCAGTGAGTTCGTCCAAAACATTACCAGAAACAGTTGTTTTTTGGGACGACGCAATGAGAGGCAAAAACAGCAAAAAAGTTAGTACAAAAGGTTTCATTTAAAGTCACTATGCACTAAAGAACGGCTAAATTTTTTAAAAGTTGGAACAAATTATTGTTTTTTCTGTTTCCGTTCAACATTTTTTGAGACTAGCACGCCAACCTCATAGAGCAATACAATAGGAATACCTACAATAACTTGGCTGATCAAGTCTGGAGGTGTAATAAGAGCTGACAGAATCAAAATACCAATGATTGAATGTTTTCTGTACTTTTTTAACCAACTCGATGAGATGACTCCTAACTTTGTAAATAAGTAAGAAACGACAGGCAATAAGAACAATAACCCAGAGTAAAAAATTGTCGAGAGTATTGTGCTCATGTAGGAACTGATTTTTATTTCATTGGCGATTTCTGCGCTTATTTGGTAATTTCCGAAGAATTGAACACACAAAGGGGCAACCACAAAATAGCCAAATCCGATACCTAAAAAGAAAAGTAAACTGATGTAAACCACAATACCATTCGCAACGGTTTTCTCATTTTTTTTCAATCCTGGTTTTATGAATGCCCATATTTGATAAAAAGTGAAAGGAAATGCAAGAACAAAGCCTCCCATTATGCTCATCATTAATGCATACGAAAATTGCCCGGTGAGTTCAATACTTTGATAACTAATTGAAATATCGTCAATACATACTCCAAAATAATCGCAGAGTATGCGGAAGGTAAGAAATTCAGCACTTCCCATTGATAGGAAAAGGTGATTCATTATCCATGTTTGGAAAATCCAGATGAAGATGGCAAAAACTACAATTAAAATTGCCGATTTAACAATTCGCCACCTCAACTCCTCAAGGTGATCTAAAAATGTCATTCTGTTTTCTTCTTCCATTCCGTATGACAAAAATAACGATTCATTGGTAATAATCTTTAATTCATCCCGGGTTATAATTCATTCGATGTATTTGATCAAATTTAATTTTGAATCATACGTTTAATGCTTATTTTTTACTTATCTTGGATAGGATTTAAAATTTTTCATCATACTCAATACGCGTAACTACTACTATTACCATGAATTTAAAACAGGCCCTTAAATCATATTTTGGATTTGATAGCTTTAAAGGCGATCAAGAGGCAGTTATTGAGAACTTGCTAAGTGGGAAGAATACTTTTGTAATTATGCCTACAGGGGGAGGGAAATCAATGTGTTATCAATTGCCTGCGGTAATTTCCGAAGGAACTGCAATTGTTGTATCACCGTTGATTGCTTTGATGAAAAATCAAGTAGACGCTATTCGAAATGTGAGTAACAATGAGTCGATTGCACACTTCCTTAATTCATCGCTCTCAAAGACAGAAAGCACCCGAGTTAGACAAGACATTTCAGATGGAAAAACAAAGCTTTTATATGTTGCACCTGAATCGTTAACCAAAGCAGAAAATATAGAGTTTCTTACCAAAGTAAATATTTCCTTTTTTGCTATTGATGAAGCCCATTGTATTTCAGAATGGGGGCATGACTTTCGACCAGAATATCGAAGACTTCGCGAGATTTTTGAAAAAATTTCAAACGTACCCATTATTGCTTTGACCGCAACTGCGACGCCCAAAGTTCAGAACGATATTCAAAAGAACTTGAGTATGACTGATGCGATTGTATATAAATCATCCTTCAATCGAGACAACCTGTATTATCAAATTTTCCCCAAAAAGGAAGTTGAGAAGCAAATCATAAAATACGTAAGGACGAAGCAAGGAAAGAGTGGGATTGTTTATTGTCTCAGTCGTAAAAAGGTAGAGGAGATTGCGGAGATTTTACAAGTCAATGGTATCAATGCACTGCCATATCATGCCGGTTTAGATGCGAGCACAAGAGCCAAGCATCAAGACATGTTTTTGATGGAGGATGTGGACGTGATTGTTGCGACGATTGCATTTGGAATGGGAATTGATAAGCCTGATGTGCGTTTCGTGATCCATCATGATATTCCTAAATCTCTTGAAAGTTATTATCAGGAAACAGGAAGAGCAGGTCGTGATGGAGGTGAAGGCGAATGTATTTCTTTTTATCGCTACAAAGATGTTGAAAAACTCGAGAAATTTCTTCAAGGGAAACCTATTGCAGAGCAGGAAATTGGGCGTCAATTACTAAATGAAATTGCATCTTATGCAGAAACATCTGTCTGTAGGCGTAAAATGATTTTGCACTATTTTGGAGAAGAGTTTGATGCGTCGAATTGTAATGAGAAATGTGATAATTGCAAATATCCAAAAGACAAGCTCGAGGGGAAGGAACACATTCTGAATTTACTTCGCGCGGTTGATGCTTTGCACGAAACACAGAAGTCAAAACATTACTGCGCTTTTTTGTCAGGCGCTAGTAACAATGATATTCGCGCCTACAAACATGACAGCCATGAATTGTTTGGTGTAGGAAAAGAAAATAGCGAACATTTTTGGAATGCAGTAATTCGACAGTCGGTAGTAGCAGGTTTTTTAACTAAAGATATCGAATCTTATGGCGTATTGAAGATCAGCGATTCCGGTCGTAATTATATGGAGAACCCGCATTCATTTCCAATTATTAAAGAGCGAAATTATCTTGTGATTGATGATGAGGATATCATTTCTAGTAATGCGAAAGGGGGAGTATTTGATGAAGTTTTATACCAACAACTTGTTGACTTAAGGAAGAGATTGTCCAAATCAAAAAATATTCCTCCCTTTGTTATCTTTCAGGAACCATCATTGAAAGATATGTGCCTTCAATACCCCATAAATATTGAGGAACTAACAAATATTCAGGGTGTGGGAAATGGAAAAGCAATGCGTTATGGAGCACCATTTACATCTTTGATCAAGGATTATGTCGAACAAAATGATATTGAACGTATACAAGACCTCGTAGTGAAGTCAGTAGTAAAAAAGTCAGGACTGAAAGTTCAGCTGATTCAAAATATTGATCGGAAGTTGCCCCTAGAGGATATTGGAAGGGCTCAAGGAAAAGAAGTCGAAGAAGTAATCGACGAGATTGAAGCGATCGTTTCCTCAGGCACACGCGTAAACATTAATTATTACATTGATGATATCCTTGATGAAGAAAACCAAGATGAGATTTATGAATATTTCTCCGAGGCAGAAACAGATGATTTGAAAGAGGCCTACGATGAGTTCGATGGCGATTATTCTGAGGAAGAACTCAGATTGATGCGGATCAAATTCATGAGTGAAATGGCGAATTAATCATTCTTTAATACAAAGATATGCGTGTATTGATTGTCCCGATGTTCTAATTTCAGATCGTCTTTGGTTAGGATTTTTATTGAGCAATCATGAAATGTTTTTTGGATTGGAGCAGTGATGTCAATGGTATATTCATGTCCTGATTCACTTTGAAATTTTCCAATTCCCACTTGATGAACTGCAGAGTCGCCTGTTTGGAAATCTTCGCTATATGTAAAGGTTGAGTCAGTAGAATTTCCAAATGTTATGCTCCCTGAGACATTGTGATATTCTGTCATTCCAGAGAGATTTAGAGTTCGGTAACTCATAATTTCCCATGTACCTGAGAGCAACCGATTGGTTTTTTTCAATTTGTTACATGCTGGTGCTACGATGAGCAGAATAAAAAGGATATAAGTTAATATCTTCATGAATCTATAAAAGCAGCGGAAACCATCATTTGAACTCCAATTTCTAAGGAACTATTGTCAATATTGAATTTTGGATGGTGCACTCCATGTACTATTCCTTGCTCAGAATTACCTACCCCCAATCGAAAGAAGCATACCGGAACCTCTTGGGAATAGTAAGAAAAATCTTCCGCAGTCAATCGAATAGGAAGGTCTTCAACATTCTCTTCTCCAAGTAGATTAATAGCTATTGACTTCATTGATTGCGTCGTCTTAGGGTCATTTTCTAAGTAGGGGTACCCTTTACTTATTTCAAGCTCAAGAGTACCGCCCGCAGAAACTACAATTCCTGTCATACTTTGTTCAATCAACTTTAATGCTTCTGCTCTCCATGCTTCATTCATGGTTCGGAAAGTACCTTTTATGTGTGCACTGGATGGGATTATGTTTGTTGCTCCTTGTGCTTCAAAATGACCAAATGATAGAACACAAGGGACTTTTGGATCACATTTTCTACTTACAATTTTCTGAAGAGAGGTCACGATCTCAGCACCAATTAAAATGGGATCAATACATTTGTGTGGTGTAGCTCCATGTCCTCCTTTTCCATAAATCGTCGCATGAATTTCATCACACGATGCCATATACAAGCCTTCTCTAAATCCAACCCGTCCGACTTCCATTTCTGGAAATACGTGAAGGGCAAACATTCGAATTATTTTGGGATCCTTTAAAACACCATCGCGAATCATTAGCGTAGCACCACCAGGATTTTTTTCTTCTCCAGGTTGAAAAATCAGTTTTACCGGGTATGGTAATGAATTCCTCATAGATTGAAGTACTTCTGCTGTACCAAGCAATACTGAGGTGTGGACATCGTGCCCACAAGCATGCATTACTCCATCTATTTTTGATCGATAGGGAACTTCATTTTCTTCATGAATTGGTAAAGCGTCTAAATCAGCCCTCAATCCTATGCAAGGCATATCTTCTTTATGATGTTCACCGCGAATTATTCCTACAACTCCAGTGCCACCAATTTTTGCTGAATGTTTGATGCCTAAATCTGTCAATTTTTCAGACACAAAGTGCATTGTTTCGTGTTCTTCGTATGAAAGTTCTGGATTGGCATGCAAATATTCTCTGTATGCTTGCACTTTCGTCTTTATATCTTTTGACAGTGATTTTATTTGATTGATTCTATCAAGATTCATTTGAGAATGTATTTATGCCTGACATGATCATTCGAATGGATACATAGGCCATGATAATTCCAAAAACGAGTTTAACAATTCCTGGGTTAATACGAAGTGCTAATTTTGCACCCAAATAACCTCCCACAATAAATGTAAGTGCAATCATGAGACCAAATTTCCAGTCGACATGCCCCGACTTCCAATAGTTGGAGACCGCCAATAACCCAACGGGTAGGAGGATTACAAATAGGCTTGTGCCCTGGGCTTCATATTGAGACATTCCTAGCATATATATCAGGGCAGGTACAATTATAATCCCACCACCAATGCCAACGAAGCCACTTAGGCCGCCTGCGCATAGACCGATTGCAATTAGAATTAGTATGGTTTGTGCACTCATATGGTTGCATTGAATAGGCTCTAAAGTTAATCAATCATTTTAAGATAGGCTTACGTCTCGATTGATTGGTTTATTCGAGACTATCGCACCCGTTGACTTTCTTATTTATTGCAATAATAAATTACAACCTCTAATGTCTGAATTATCAAAACGACCTAAGATTTCGAATTGGTTGTTAGAAACCCTTCCGAGATCTTGAGTGGCAATGAAGGAGCAACTGTTTATGTTTGCTAGATCAATGATATTTATACCTCCTTTTTTCCCATCCTGAACGTAGGAAAGGGGATCGTTAACATCTCGAATTAATATTTTCATCCAAGCTGGCTGATTGAATACGCCATTTTGGTTGCTGTAGGCTTGGGAGAGCAACTCGGTCATTCCATATTCAGAAGAAATATTTTTGCAATTAAACCCTTGTTGTAGTTTGAGATGAAGTTCATTTTTTGTGATTTCTTTTCGTCTTCCTTTCATCCCCCCCGTTTCGATAATCGTTGCTTTTGACAGGTCAGGTTTGAGTTCGGCAAGATCTAGTAAAGCGTGGGATACTCCAAAAATAACAACGTGTTTCTTTTTATTGATTGCCAAATTGTATTGCTCAATAAATCCTTTGTAATCATTAAGAAAAAAACCTGACATTCGTGTTTTTGTCCTTTGAATAAGGTGCTCTACCATATAGACTAAACTCGACTCTCCTTGCTCTAAATAATTGGGGAGTAAAGCAAGGATTACCTGACCCTCAGGACTCCCAATTTGTTGCTCATAAATTGAATTGAATGCGCATTCATAAATTGAAAGATCTTGAACAAAATGCGAGGATCTTTCTCCGGTAGTTCCGCTGCTCTTGAAAAGTATATCGTGAATTTGATCTCCTGAAATTACTTTGTGAGATTTGAAGAATGATATCGGTAAAAATGGTATTTCTTGGATTGTTTTTGGCTCTGGTCGATTGAGCATTTCAACATACCCTCGATATACTGCGCAATTTTCTATTTGATATTCGAAAATACGAAGGGCCAATTTTTCGAATTGGTCTTTGGAGTCAAGTTTAAAGATTTGATCGTGAAGCTTCATTTTAAAAAAGCATTCCAGCAATAATCGCTGTTGACATACATGCTAGAGTTCCCGCAATCAATGCTTTCACACCATATTTGGCTAAAATTCCTTTTTTTTCTGGTGCAAGAGTACCAATGCCTCCAACTTGAATTCCAATTGATGCAAAATTTGCAAATCCACAAAGTACATAAGTACACATCAATGTTGCTTTGTCTGACATAATATGCTTCAGTGATCCAAGATGCGCATAAGCAACAAACTCATTCAGAATTGTTTTCTCTCCAAGTAACTGACCTACTGTCATGCAATCTGACCATGGCACACCCATGATCCATGAGATAGGAGATAAAATATAGCCAAGAAGTGCTTCGAACGATAGGGAATCATAATGTCCCCAGCTTTTAATAAGCGCATTTCCCCCAGTCCAATAGCCTGTCCACCAAAGAATATAGTTCGCTAAGGCCATCATTGAGATAAATACGATAAGCATCGCACCGACGTTCACTGCTAAGCGAAGACCATCAGATGTTCCGTTAGTAATGGCTTCTAATGCGTTAACACCAATTTTATCTTTTGATACGCTCAAGTCGTTGTTGATTGTTTCTTTTTCCGGGACAATGATTTTTGCAAATACTATTGCTGCAGGAGCACTCATAAGCGAAGCTGTTAGCAGATGTTTTGCGAAGTATATTTTTGCCTGCCCGTCTTCACCGCCAAGAAAACCAATGTATGAAGCGAGAACCCCACCTGCAATTGTTGCCATACCCCCAGCCATCAGACACATGATCTCTGATTTTGTCATTTTACCAAGGTAAGGTTTTACAAGCAAGGGAGCTTCAGTTTGTCCGAGGAATACATTGCCTGCAGCGGAAACACTCTCAGCCCCAGAAAGGCCCATTATTCTTTTCATAATCCAAGCCATGAACAAGACTACCTTCTGAAGTATACCCCAATAGTAAAGTAGTGCGCTCAGAGCTGAGAAGAAAATGACTGAAGGGAGTATCCATGTTGCAAAATTCATAACCCAAGGGTTTACTTCTCCTGTTACAAAGTCTCCAAATACAAATGTGGCTCCTTCGTGTGCCATATCAACAACCTTGACAAAACCTTTCGATATAAATTCAAATATCTCTTCGACGAAGGGCACTTTCAATATTAGTAACGCCAAAATCAATTGTAGGACAATTCCTTTTACAACGAGTGGCCAATTGATATTTTTTCTGTCCGAACTGAACAGCCAACCAATTAGAATAAGACAGAAAAGACCGAACATTCCTTTTAAAATAGAGGAGAAAAAACCGTAGGTTTCCTTTTTGTTGGTTCGAAACGTGAACTGTTTCTTTCCATTGGCTAGTGAGATACGTTCCTCTGTTGAATAGAGTATGTTGAAGGTGTCCGCGGATGCAGCTCGGTTTTCTTCTGCGTCATAAAGAATGAGCTGTTTTTTGTTTTGCACCCATTTGCCATTTTTCAGCTTCGTAAATGTAGAATCCGTTGACGTAAATGATAAATCGTCATTTAAAATAAGACTTGATTTTCCGTTGTACAATTTTTTTCCCAGTGCAATTTCGGCATGAGAGTCAATTGAAAAAGTACAAATAAAAAATACGCTAAGTAGCGTTACGACGATTGATCTCGTCTCTAATTTTTGAAGCCAACTCATAATCCTCATTGTCAATTGCTTGGTTAAGCTTATTTTGAAGTTCTGCACCGGTCACTGTTTCTAACGTATCCTTAGGTGTTTCTTTTTCTTCAGTATTTTCTAGGACCATCTCATCTTCATCCATTGATGTTTCATCCAATAGGATTCCCGAACTCGATAAAATATTTTCATAGGTATAGACAGCACATTTGAAACGCACCCCAATAGCAATAGCATCTGATGTTCGTGCGTCAATCTCTATTGTCTCACCAGCTTTTGTGCAGATTAATTTGGAGTAAAAGATGCCTTCATCAAGTTTGTAGATAATAACTTCTTTCACCTCTATATCGAAGGCACCAGCAAAACTTTTAAAAAGGTCATGCGTCAGTGGTCGAGTAGGAACCATTTTTTCCAACTCAATGGCAATTGCTTGAGCTTCGAATCCTCCAATGATAATTGGAAGCCTTCTAACTCCATCAACTTCAGACAGAACAAGCGCATAGGCACCCGACTGTGTTTGGCTGTATGAAAGTCCTACAATTTCAAGCTTAATTTTTTCCATTTTTTTCGAGTTGGATATCCCAAAACAATTGGGGAAGCGTTTTAGGCTTCCCCAATTGTTGTAAAAATAATACTTCTGGTGGATATTAGTTAGCAGCTTTGAATTTTTTAATCGCTTCGTTTAGACGAGGAATAACTTCAAATGCATCTCCAACGACGCCATAGTCGGCAGCTTTAAAGAAAGGAGCTTCTTCATCTGTATTGACTACTACAATCACTTTTGAACCATTTACTCCTGCGAGGTGTTGAATTGCTCCTGAGATACCTGCAGCGATGTAGAGGTTGGGACGTATTGCGACTCCAGTTTGTCCAACATGTTCGTGGTGTGGTCTCCATCCAATATCAGCTACAGGTCTTGAGCATGCTGTTGCAGCTCCTAAGGTTACTGCTAAGTCCTCTATCATATCCCAGTTTTCAGGACCTTTAAGCCCTCTACCGGCAGATACAACAAGCTCTGCTTCAGGCAATGGGACATCGCCTTCAGGTTTTTTTGAATCAATGACTCTGATTTTTGCTTCACCTGCATTCCCATTGAATTCTTCTACTGGACATGCTGAACCACCTGATTCCGGTTGGAAACTGTTGGGCAATAATGAAATAATTTTAAGATCAGTTGAAATTTTTACGTTTCCGAAAGCCTTTCCAGAGAAGACATTCACTTGAACTGTATCACCATTCGGAACATCTATTGCACCGCTTACAAGTCCGGCTTTGAGCATTACTGATAAACGAGGAGCAACAGCTTTTGCAATTAGATCGTGCGAGAAAATAATTGTTTTCGCACCTGTTGCCTCAACCGCAGTTTTTAGCACATTGGCAATTTGCATGGAGTCATTCGAATTTACAGAACGATCAACCAATACTTTGGAGGCACCATAATCTCCGAGTGATGAAAGAACGGACTCATCGGCCGAACCGCATGTTACCGCAATAACATCTCCATCCAGTTTGTTTCCATAAGTAACGGCTTCAAGTGCGCTTTTTGCAAGTCCGTTGTTACTATTGATATATACTACTATTGACATACTTAAATTGTATTAAATGACTTTCGCTTCTTGATGCAATAATTCAACCAACTCATCCATATTGTTTGGATCAATCATTTTACAGGCCGATTTGCTATCTGGAAGCGCATAGTTTTCAAATGATGTTAGCGACTCAAATGGAACTGGAGCAACCACATTTAATGGTTTTGTTCTCGCTGCCATGATTCCTCTCATATTTGGGATACGTTGTTCGGCCATTCCTTTTGCACATGAGATTACTGCAGGAAGATCAACCTCTACAACTTCAAGCCCACCGATCGTCTCTGTTTCTAGTTTGGCAGTAGAACCATTGACTTCGAGTTTTGAGGCCAATGAAATAAATGGCAAATCCATCCCTGCTGCAATCATCCCTCCAACTTGAGAGCCATTGTAATTGATTGTTTCTTTTCCTGTCAAAACCATGTCAAAAGCATTTGATTTGGCGTATTCGGCAATTTGCATTGCCACAAAGTAGGCATCGGTCGGCTCCGAATCAATCCGAACGGCCTCGTCAGCACCAATTGCAAGTGCTTTTCGAATTACAGTGTCATCTGTAGCTGTTCCAACAGTAACGATTGTTACTGATCCTCCGTTAGCTTCTTTGATTTCTAGCGCTCGAACAAGCGCATACCACTCATCGTATGGATTAACAATATATTGCACTCCATTTTCGTCAAATTTTGAATCACCATCTGTGAAGGCAATCTTGGAAGTTGTGTCGGGAGATTTACTTATACATACAAGAATTTTCATAAGGAATCTTTTCTTTAAATCGTTTACAAATTTAACAATTTATAAGGGGATTCGTATGATTTTTATCAGAATAAATGTGCGCCTTGACAAAGAAGAAAGCCGATTACTTGATCTACTTATACAGCTGGAAGGTATTGTAAAGGTGCTTCAAATATGCAAATAGCAATAGTTCAATTGTATGGAGTCCGTCATTGGGAAATAAATATCTCAAAATATGTCGAACGGCAGATTCAACATAAGTATCAAAATTACTGCTCTTTCTTTTTCTAAACTTTGAAATTTGTTACATTTGGCATCCCAATTTAATGGGTGACGATTAATAGATAGTCTATCATGAAAACGATACAGTACAGAGAAGCGCTGAGAGAGGCGATGTCAGAGGAGATGCGAACAGACGAAAATGTGTTCTTAATGGGGGAAGAAGTAGCTGAATACAATGGCGCTTATAAGGTCTCTCAGGGCATGTTGGATGAATTTGGAGATAAAAGAGTAATCGATACTCCAATTGCTGAACTTGGTTTTGCAGGAATAGGTGTTGGAGCTTCAATGAATGGTCTTCGTCCAATTGTTGAGTTTATGACTTGGAACTTTGCCATCTTAGCAGCAGATCAAATTATTAACAGTGCTGCTAAAATGTTACAAATGTCAGGAGGTCAATACCACTGTCCGATTGTTTTTCGAGGTGGAAATGGCACAGCGGGACAACTTGGCGCGACCCACTCTCAAAGTTTTGAAGCGTTTTATGCGCATGTTCCTGGATTAAAAGTGATTACTCCTTCTACACCATACGATGCAAAGGGGTTGTTGAAATCAGCGATTCGAGACAACGATCCAGTTGTGTTCTTAGAGTCTGAAAAAATGTACGGAGATAAAGGGGAAGTTCCTGAAGGAGAATATTTAATACCAATCGGTGTTGCTGATGTAAAGCGCAAAGGACATGATGTTACAATTGTTTCTTTTGGAAAAATAATAAAAGTAGCTCACGAGGCGGCTGCGGCTCTTGAGAAAGAAGGTGTTTCTTGCGAGATTATTGATTTAAGAACTGTGCGTCCAATTGATTATGCTGCTGTTGTTGAGTCAGTAAAGAAAACGAACAGATGTGTTGTTGTTGAAGAGTCGTGGCCATTGGCCTCAATTTCTTCAGAGATTGCTTATCATTTGCAACGGTACGCATTTGATCATTTAGATGCTCCAGTAATGAGAGTCACGCAAACAGATACACCATTTGCATTTTCGCCAACTCTAATCGATGAGGCACTTCCAAATGTGGCTCGAATTATTGAAGCGGTCAATACAACATTGAATAGAAATTAAGGAAAATAGAAGCAAATTCTATTTAAAAGTCGGCGCTTGAGAACCGACTTTTTTATCTTCTTATCAACGAGTGTGCATTGATGGTCATTTCTTGCATGGTTACTGACACATTAGCATCGTTATCAAGATAGATTTGCATTTCATCTTTTTGATGTCTGATATTTGGTAAGTTGAATTTGAAGATGACTTCTTCGAATTCATTATTGGTTTTTCTTAGTTGTGATAGTTCGAGACTCTGCCATCCATAGACATTGTATGGGCTTACACATTCCATCCGTAATATCGAACTTTTTGTGTTGTCGGTCGTTTTTACACGCATTTTGACTTCAAACATTGTTTCGTCTGTCTTGATAAGTTCCAAGATATTGATCCGACCCAAGGTTAAATCTTCTGTTGGCGTCGAATACATCGGCTTTTCGATGGAAAAAATTTTACGAGAGCGAATGTACCTTTTTGGAGAGCGGAGTTCTTTCTGATACTCCAGCCAATTTAAAGAAGTTCGATCAATCAAAAGACGACTTTCGTTGTAGTTGTCTATTTTAGACCTTCCAAAAATATACCAGTAATGTTCTTTTGACATCCGTTCAGTGTGCAGATAACCTTTTTTTAACTGAAAATCTTGAAAGAGATTAAGCCCAGTACAAATTAAGACAAATAAGGTAATTGTTCCGATGGCTAATTTACTTTTCAGCTTGTTAATTCCAATGGCGATAACTACAATCAGTAAGGGATAGATATCCACCATGACACGTGAACCGAATGAATTCGCATAAAACCAAGTCTCCCATGAACTAAGCACATAAATATAAAGGAGCGTAAAAGATAAAAATGCCCAAAATTGGTTTCGGTTCTGATTGAGTAATCTATAGAACCCAAATGGTAGGATTAGAAATAAAGGAGAGTATATGAGCCATCCTTTGCGATATGAAAATAGGAAATCCAAGAGATTTGGATCCGTTAATACGATGTCTTCTGTGTGTAAGTTAAGAGTGATAAGCTCACCTCCAACAATTGTCCAATACAAGATTTGTGGAATGTTCCAGAGTAAAGAGAACAATGGAAAGAAAAGTATTGATTTCCAAAACTGACTTGTGTTGCCGAATTTTCGGAACAGAAGTAGCAGTGGGATTAGTCCAAAAATTGCCTGTGTCGGACGAATAGCAGTTGTTAAACCAAAGAACAATGCAGCGTAGATCAATTTTTGTCGCTGCTGGGTTGAAAGGTATGTAAGGGTGTGGTAAAGGAACAGCGTATTTAGTGTAAATAAGTAAAGATGCGGTAAATCAAATTGAAGCTGAAATGTGGAATATACGTTTGTTCCAAAATAGAGCATTAAAATGGCGTATCCTGCAACTCTATGACCTACGAAAAGGAGTAGTAATTTTCTGAGATAGAAAAGCCCAAGGAAGATAAATAATAGTGCGTTTAAGAGATAGACCACATGATAGGGAGTGCTAAATCCATCCATTGAGTAGCCCATAATGTGTGCAATGGCATCACCGATTGCGTAGGAGGGCAATAGGATGTATGAAAGCCCCATGTGATAAATGTCGAGTTGGTTTCCATTTTTTCGCATTGAGAGTTGATAGGCGTAACATCCTTCACAATATTTGTCTTGTAGGTCTTGTGCCCATTCTTGCGTCATATAAAGTGACCCTTCATTAAAAAGATGAGGCAGATACATATAGTATCCAAATCCGTCAGCTACATTTATACAACGCCATTCATCTGTTTTCAGCCTGTTAAGTCCTTGAAATGTGGACAGCATAAAGACAAAGCCGGTGAGTAAAAGTACTTTACCCGAGAAAGTTTTTAAAAAATGCACTTGCGCTTAATTTCCTTTAAATATACTATTTCGTGTATTTTGGAGGATAAAAAAAAGTGGATCCAATTGCTGTTCCACTTTTATGACTCGATATTCTTTGGTTAGATCTTTACAATTTTTCGCTGTGCGATAAGCTGCTTGTCTTCAATGACTTTGATTAGATATACTCCTCGCGAAAAGAAGTTGTTGATTTGAATAGAATTTGTTTGTTTGTAAACACCTCGTTCAACACATTTTCCAGAACTTAGTTCAAATATTTCGACTTGCACAGTTTCCAGAGTTTGCCCTAGTTTAATATTGATCTCATTTTTGAAGGGGACGGGGAATATGGATATTGCTTCTATAGTTGCAGCACTTTGAATACTCGCATTGGATTGAATTGAATCCCAGACAAGGAAATTGTCAAATCCTCCTTCAACAAGATGTCCACCATTTTCATCCATTGCCCGAACTTTTAATTGCATAAGACTTGTTGTAGGGATCAAATCTGATAAGCGAAATTCACGGTATGTCCATTCGCTCTCATTTGGATCGTTTTGATCTGCCACGTCTAGCACTACAGACTGCGTGCCATTCGATAGCTCAATAATCAATGAATCATTCGGAGTCCCAAAACCACCCTCATTAAAAAACCAGCGCTCGAAGGAAAGATAAGGGTCTGAATAATTGGATAGATCAAAGAGTGGGGAGGACAAAGTTGTAACTCCTTCGTCAACATCATCGTTTCCTACTTGACCGCCATCATTTCCCGTAATAAATGCCATTTCTCCACAGTCTTGAGTGTCATTGTCAGGGTTGGCTTGACCGCCTTGATAGGTTGTCCCATTCGGCTCACCACGTTCCCAGTCGCCTGTATCAGGGCTTCCTGATACTGTCCAACCAAGATCGAGTTCAAAATTATCAGAATATCCTGCCTCAAGTTGATACACATAAGGCCCACCATTCGTCGTAAATTGTTGAT